>C687J35174_10005721_pt1 | contig 16301 bp, 19 predicted proteins | sample RifCSPhighO2_01_FD_35174 | JGI IMG/M metagenome (IMG submission 35174) | reverse complement strand
AAGATCGATAGCTATTGATGATTTATATACCAAAATAGTTGATCAATTTAAGCAAATCAATGCAAATGGTATAACTGTAATGCATCAGCCTATCGTCCACTTGAATGACAAATCACATGATGTTGGACAAGAACAAGTCCAAGTTGGGGTAGATCGTCATAACGTTCTTGCATCAATAATTAATCTTGTAGCAAAGCTTAATGAAACTGGAGTTGTACATAATTCTGAATACCTTCAATTTTTAAGGGCTTGTTATCATGATGCCATAGCAAAATTTGAGGGTGAAGAAGCTGCCGCGGATTTTAGAGACGCTTCAGAATTCCTTGATGGACCTTCTAACAGATTTTATGAGCTATTTACCGGTATGATCGATGGTGCAATGGATGGTGTCTATGAATTTAAATTGCCGGAAGGTGAAAGGGTTTCCAAAACTCAATTGTCTCTTCTTGGTAACTTGAATGCATTAACCGAAAAAAGCATGCAGGAAGTGATAGGTTTAATATCTAGAGCGTCAAACAAAGATTTGTTTCAACAACTTCAATTAAATACTGCTCGTATACAAGTTTTTACAGATCATGATGTTGATACGAGCTTACCCTGTTTTGAAGCACAGTTTCAATTAGATGAAGCTTTAGCGATTCCACAAGAGGGTACACTGTTAATTGATTAATACTATAGGTTATAGTATAATATCAACTATGGGAAATCGAATTGAAAACTGTACATACAACGACGGTAAAATGTGTCGAAGAATGGGAGTTTGTTGGAAAAACGAATTGTTAAATACACAAGCGATGGAAGGCGGGTCTAAAAATCCAGATTTGACTGGTGGACCTGGGCCATATATGTCTAAATCTCAATTGATCGGGATCAATAATCAGATTGAAAATAATCTTGATCAGTGTGGCGAAAGTGACAAAGTATCTTCAAATTTAAATTACTGGAATAGTACTAAACAAAATGGCGGTTATTTGGTTGATACTGGTTCACAAACACTTCCAGGAGGTTGGCGGTCGGGATCGGGCGCTCAACCTGAATAAGATTACAGTCTTGATATCATAGCTTTTTTTGCAGTTAATTCGATTTTATCTTCAAGTTGTGACGATTGAAATCTTTTCCCATACTTCATTTCCAAAGCTTTCTCAATCAAAAAATCGGCAACCTCGGGATTTTTCGGTAAAATCGGGCCGTGAAGGTATGTTCCTATTGCATTTTTTCGGATCATCCCTTCTGTCTGATCTTCACCGTTATTTCCGTAGCCTTTGATCACTTTGGCAAAAAACTGTGATTTGTCGGCGAGATATGTACGGCCGCCGTGATTTTCAAATCCAATGAGCTGATGATTTTTCCATTGAACGGAAATGTTACCGATACATCTATCAACGTTTTCGCCGCGATGCACGGTATGCAAATCAAAAAAAGATAAGCCTTTGATGATTTTGCCATCCGCAGCTTTGTAATATTTGCCTAAAAATTGATAGGCACCGCAGACAAAAAGTCCGGGAATCCCATCGTTTAACTTCTTCAAAAGATACTCGCCTTTTTGTCCCACAAGATCACGATTTACTATCTGCTGCTGCCTGTCTTGAGCGCCGCCCATCATAAACAGGTCGCTTTCAAGCACCAAACGAGGATCGTCTTCGATAAGTATCTTTCTGACTTTACAATCAATGCCACGCCATAGACAACGTTTTTGCAAAACGATGATATTACCGCGATCTCCATAAGTACTCATGAGATCAGGATAAAGCCAACCAATAGTCAGATTTATTTTGCTTGTCATTTATCTGTAACTTGTAACTTGTAGCTTGTACCTTTTTTAAGTTACGAGTTATAAGTTTCGAGTTACGAAATTACATAATTTGCCTTCCCACCAATATCTTCCGTGCGTCAAGCATACCACTGTATGTCGCCAAAATAATACAGTCGTTATTAGGACCCGACGATGACACGGCATGATCGATAGCTTTTTTTAACTGTTCGTAAGCTACCACATTTTCAAAAATAGTTTTTCCCAAAGAGTTTTCGATTTTTACATCTCGATCAAAACCGTATTTGATCCTGATTGCCATGTCATATACCCTGTCACCGGAAATAAAAATTTTGTCGGCAAAATCATGAAGCCGGTCAAAATCCACATCCCAGATCCAGGATACGTCTGTGCCGTCTGGAATTCGGTCATTCAGGATAAGCAAAACATTATTTTTCTTTTTTTTATAATGTTGCAATACTGTTTCAATCGATTGATTGAAACCAACGGGATTTTTTGATAACAGCATAAAGATATTTTTACCTTTGTAACTAATTCTTTCCTGTCTGCCAAAAGCCGGGGAAAAATCATCAAGTGCCTGTTCTATAAGTTCATTTGTTAATAAAAATGACTCTTTGGCGACTATTGCCGCGGCACTCAAATTGTAAAGATTGTATTTGCCAAGGAGTCCTGATGGAAATCGCATATCATAATAGTCGACTACGTCCTTCCTTTTAAAACCACAGGAAACACAGTAAAAATCCCCAAGATGTGAGTACGATATGCCTTTGTAATGAAGTTTTTTTCCGCAAATCGGACAATAAACCGAGTCGACATCATGTGGGATTTGTTTTACCGTAAACTCTTTTTCAGCTAATCCAAAATAATAAGTTTTTTGCTTCAATTTTGAGCCGATAAAAAACAACTGCGGATCATCACCATTTATAAATACTTGTGTCGTATCCGGTAATTGTTTCAGGACATTCTGCCATTTGGAGGCGACGCTGTCGACCTCGCCATATCGGTCAAGCTGATCGCGAAAGAGATTTAAAAATACAACGGCCGACGGAGTAACTTCGGCAGTGACAAGCGGTAACATATTTTCATCAACTTCAAAGATTGCGACATCGGCGTCAAGTTTGCCCCCCAGTGAAGCAATGCTTAATAATGAAGAAGTGATGCCGTTTAACAGGTTGGCGCCTTGCGGGTTTTTGATCACTTTGTGTCCGTTTTTTTCAAGAATGGTTCTCAGTAGTTTTGAGGTTGTTGTCTTTCCGTTGGTGCCAACTACCAAAACTATCCTAATCTTGTTTTGCAATAGTATTTCGCGGCCGATGTGCGGATTTATGGCAAGTGCGATATGGCCGGGCCAAGTGGAACCAGCACCTAGAGCGAAAATTTTTATTATGAAAGTTACAGCTCGTGCAAGTAGAAGTATAAAAATATTTATTAACGTCATTTAAACCTATTTTAACATCATCTGGAAGGTTCTACCTTATGTTCTTCAGTAATATAAGCAAGTAAAAAAAGTAAATGTTCTCTTGTAGCATTGAATATAGCACTGTCAAGTTTTTCCTTTTGCTCAGGATTTAATGGCTTATTATTACTTTTACTGCCATTTTGGACATAATTCCATGTTCTGCTTACCATTCCAGTAACTTCCTCTGGCCAATGATCAAGATGACCTTCAATAGGCTCATTTATTCCGAATCTTCCAACATAATCTACTCCTAATTCAGCTATCATTTCGTCAACCATTCTAAATAATTCCTTCCCGCCTCTTTTCTTAATAACTTCTGCAAAAAGATCTGGGCTGCCATGGGGAAAATAAGTATTATTATCACCTGTAAATCGTGTATGAAAAAAGTGCCAATTATTTCCAATCACTCTATACCAGTCTGTGTAAAATTTGGCAATATCTTGATAAGGTGCAGATGCGAATACAGAGGGTCTTACTTGTCGCTCTGTATATGTCACCTTGATGGGAATCAATTTTATTTCGGGCACTCCAAGATGAACAACCTCATGAACAAGATGATTAAAATCGGGCTTACCATAAAGAGGGGTCTCATACTGATTTGGTCCACGTCCTATTACATAAAGTTCTGTACCCCATCGCAAGATTCCTTTATGCATCCAGGCAGAACTATCTGCTGAACCTGGATCAACAATAACATGTGATGCCCTATATGTTTCATCCAACATAGCGCCATCAACTAGATTTGTTGCAATTTGTCGCAAAGAATTTGCAGTTTCATCAGGTTCATCTCCAATATATACTGCTGATCGATGAATCTGATCAACAGGAGGAGTGATATTCCCATTTTTTCCCCATCTGTAAATATCTCTTCTATTAACTATCGGATAATTTTTAGATTCTCCATAAGCATAATCTTTCATCAATCCATAAGGCAGAAAATCAGCATGACCAAATGGCAGTTGATCAGTCAAATTGTAGGTTTCTTTAATTTTTTTACTTACACCTTGCATCGCTTTCACACATGGAGAAGTCTGTCCATGAAGTTCGTCCATTAACCGATCATTTTCATTAAGAAATGGTGTCTCAGCTTTTTGCATTATCGGGGGTTTCGGTTCTCCTACTGGAATTGCTGGCAATAAGGACATTGCCATTAATTGTTTACCTTTTTCTGCTGTAAGTTTGAGGAATTCTCTACGACTTATATGACCTTGTGGATTTACATGCGCTTGCGTTTCAACTGGAGCTTCCGAAATTTCAGACATATATAATTTTAAAAAATGCATTCTTAACTACATACTTCTCAATATCTTTATTCGTTCATCAATCGGAGGATGAGTACTGAAAAGAGAGGTTACCCAGTTAGAAACATTTTTCTTCTTGAAAGGATTTGAAATAAAAAGATGTGCAGTTGAAGTTGTTGCGGTACGAAGCGGATGAGGATCTGACGAAATTTTTTCCAGTGCCCGAGCCAGACCTTCAGGATAACGTGTCAGTAAAGCTCCGCTTGCATCAGCCAGATATTCTCTTTTTCTAGATATGGCAAGCTGGATAAGGGTGGCTACAATTGGCGTAATAACAAGTGCAAGAATAAACAACACTATCATGGCCGGATTGCTGCTGCGGCGATTGTTATTGCCTCTATTTCCAAAACCACCCCATAAAAATGATCGAAATATCCAGTCGGCGACAAGTCCGATTGTGCCGACGAGAACAGCAGTAATAGTCGAAACCAGCATGTCGTAATTTTTTACATGTGAAAGTTCGTGAGCAATGACTCCTTCAAGTTCGGCTCTTTCAAGCCTTTCCAAAAGTCCTGTGGTCACACAAACAACTGCATGTTTAGGATCGCGCCCTGTAGCAAATGCATTAGGTGCAGGATCATAGATCACATAAACCTTTGGCATCGGGGTACCCGCCGCAATGCTCAAATTCTCAACCACGGTGTAAAGATCAAAAAACTCCTCCTTCTTGGCCGGCTTGGCACCGGTGGTCGCAAGAACAAGCTTGTCGGAATAAAAATAGCTCCNAAGTGTTGAAAACAAAGCAATAAGAAACCCAATGACAGCATAACCTATTGCCGCATCATAAACCTGACCAATGATATAAAAAAAGCCAGTAAACAAGAAAATAAATATCCCAAAGATGAGATACGTTTTAAATCGATTACCGGCTATTTGGCTATAGATTGTCATAATTTTCTCGAATCTTATAGCTTGAAACTCGCAACTTCATACAAAAAAATCACTTGTTTAAAGTTACAAGTTATAAGTTACGAGTTACAAGATGATTAAAACTTCACATCAACTTTCTTTTTTTCTTCTTCGCTGGCTTTGAAAAACTCAAACGACTTGAAGCTGAACATGTTGGCTACTATACTCGTTGGGAACATCTGGATCTTCGCATTAAAGTCAAGCACATTGCTATTGTAAAACTGTCTCGAGTAAGCCACTTTGTCTTCCGTGTCTTCAAGTTGACGTTGCAGTGCCTCAAAATTTTTATTGGCTTTTAGATCCGGATAAGCCTCGGCCACAGCAAAAAGTGATTTTAAAGCTCCGGTCAACATATTGTCGGCCTCGGCTTTTTCCTCAATATTTTTTGCGTTCATGAGAGCTGATCTGGCTTTGGTCACATTTTCGAGTACTTCTTTTTCATGTTTGACATAACCTTTGACTGTTTCAACAAGATTGGGTATTAGATCGGCTCGTCTTTTAAGCTGTACATCAATGCCTGAAAATGCTTCCAGAATTCGAGTTTTAAGGACAACCAGCTGGTTATAAACCGCGATAAAATAAAGCGCGATAACAGCGATAACAACTATGGTAATAACTAATGGACTCATATTTTTTTCACCTACCTTCTTTAGAAACTGTTAACGAGTTCTGTGAGTTTACAGTTTCTATTGTATCATAAGCTATTCTCCACTTTCCAAATCATTTATTTTTGTTAAAATATAGGAGCTTTATGGAACACACCGAATCAATACAACATTTGCGTGGTCGTATCGCTCATCTTCTGAAAAATGAGTTGAGTTACGTCGTGATTGGATTTTTTGTGGTGGTTTCAATATCGTTGTTTTCGGTTATTTGGATTTATGATAATCGATCATTACCAAAAGGACTGCTTTTCGGCAGCCTCAATCAATCGGATAAATCACAACCGTCCGCAGATGCTGACGCAGTAGCAACGCTCATAGACAAACAGAATTTAGACTATATCTCACCGCTTCCGACAAAAACAAAACAAAATGTTCAAATGCGTGAAGAAGAACAGGGTCAGATCAGCGCCATCTCTTCAGGTCAAGTTACCAATAGCGAGGATATTTACATCATCCAGCCCGGAGAAAGTCTGGCTGATGTTGCCAGAAAAGTTTACGGAGACCCAAATGCCTGGGTTAGGATAGCACAGGCAAACAATATTTCAAACCCCGACCACATCGAAGTCGGAACGAAGCTCGTGATACCGCGATAATAAATATCGATTTCAATATCCGACATTTCTTAATTGCTTTTCAATACCTTCATTGACTTGTCTTTGAACATCGTTTATCAGATTTATGGAGTAAATAGTGATTATAATCGTAGAGATAATGGTAATGATGATGGTGATCGATCCGACGATTTTAGATTTGGTGAAAGGCTGTCGCAGATATCTCCAGCCCCAGATAATACCAAAAGGAACCAAAACTACTGAACCTACATACAAAACCAACTGCATAAATATCGACGTATTCAGAGGTTTCGGTTTAAGATTTGTACCACAGTTGTAACAAAAATAATCCGTCGGGCGAACCAAAGAATGGCACTTTGGGCATGCTGATTGAGTTTTTTGTTGAATAGCATTTGGATCCATTTATTCATTGTAACACCCAACTTAAAGCGAGTGTTATAATATTTTTCAAATAGCGGGTGTGGTCTAATGGCAGAATGCGACCTTCCCAAGGTCGAGACGGGGGTTCGATTCCCCTCACCCGCTCAAAAAAGAAAGAAGAGTATCCGGATACGTGTTTGCTAGAGTAAAATAGAAATGATGAATATCTCTAGAAAATCGAAAGTTAAAAAAATAGTAGTAAGCAAAACCATGACTGCTTATGAACATCCTGTGATCGATAAAAGTCTTCATGGTATCGAAGAAATTGAGTACGAATTTAATGACGGTGACCAAATACTCATCAAGCCCGGACAAAAATATTTTTGGCTAACAAAGACAAAAACTATGATGTTTATGCCCTGTACACCTGCATGGTATCCCAAACAACATAAGGATGGAAATTAATATAAAATCCTTAAATATGTTCCCTACCTGCAATAACTACTTTCATTTCTATATTGTTTGAAATATTCAGTATATCTTTTATATTTTTAATATCACTTGTTTTAAAAATTTGAAATGCTATAATTCTCGAAAATGCTTAAAGAAAGAGTTCGACAAACTGGATTTTATGAACAACTTTACGATCCTACAGACGAGGCACTTAGACATTTCGGTTCTCAACTTGACCCCGATATGGTACTTGGTCGGGCTTTCACGACGCTGCAAAAATTAAATAATCTCGATATTCGTAACTTGTTTCTTGAGGCTTGTAATTTACCGACAATTGAAGAAAGAGTTCGTGGTTGGCAAAAAGTGGATGGAGCTTTAAGAACGGCTGGCATTAGAACACTAGCGGAAGCTGTTGATTTATCTGATGTTATTCACCTTATACTTAGGAATGGAAGAGGTATACCAGGCATTTGGGATGAAGATCCGGTTGCTCCTATGCGTTTAGGACTTCTTCGACTAGATTCGTTGGACATAGGTGAAAATAACAATTTACTTAAGCTGAACGGACCGGAAATAACTCTGGGACATATAAAATATGGAACAGCGATACCTGTTGCATGTCCCACATATGGAGATACAACTCCATGCAAAGTAGGAGATCTGACAAGTCATTTAGGAACGCCCGACTCCTTATCAGTAATTCCTCTTTTTCCTAGGATTGAACTTTAAATAATTAAAACCTGCCTGTTTTACATTCTATCTTTAATCAATATATAATGAATTTATATGCTCTTCGGTTTCCACGAGTACCGTCGTTCTATTGCCGAACATGTCTCAAAACAAAATAGAGTATTTTTTACTGTTTTATCTCTTTTTATAACAGCAATTCTTACCGTTGTCGCATATGGATATTTCTATTCTCCAGCATTTACAATTCTTTCTATTGCAAGCGAGGAATCTATCTCCCCATTACCTGACAACTATACTGCCCCACTTGAACAAACAAGGACGATTACTTCCGACCGCAAACAGGTGATCGGCTTTCTTCCCAGTTGGTCAATCGCCCAAGACGCGCGGGTTTATCCCGAGTATCTTGATCAGATAATATATTTTGGTATCGGTATAGACCAGCACGGCAACCTGATGAAGGTTGATGACAAAGCGCAACCTTTGGTAGAGTGGAGCTACCTGAACTCCGATTATTTTAAAACCCTTCAAGATAAATCAAAAAAAACTAAAACCAAGATACTCGTTGCCATAAAAAACTTTGATAATACATCTATTGATACGTTGATTGGGAATGAAAACTATACAAATAATGCAGTAACACAATTGACAAAACTAGTTGATGACTACGATCTTGATGGGATAAATATTGATTTTGAGTACTTTTCAGATATCGAAACTCAAACTCTTCAAAATTACAACCGCTTTCTCACGACTCTCTCATCTAAACTTAAAGAGATCAAATCCGATTCTGTCTTGTCGGTTGACGTAAATGCTACTGTTGTTTACAGAGATAACGCCTATGATATGGTAAAAATCGGTGAAGTCGTCGACCAAGTGATCATCATGGGTTATGACTATCATCGGGCAACCTCGATCTATGCCGGCTCCGTCGCCCCGATCGACGCGGAAAGGGAAGATCCAAGTATTCGACAGACTATAAACTCACTTGAAGGCAGAGTTGGTCGCGAAAAACTGATTTTAGGAATTCCGCTTTATGGATATGAATGGCAGACGTTTTCAAAAGAAAAAAATAGCAGAACAATGCCCGACACAGGTGCGATTGCGACCTACAAACGTGTCCGGCAGCTTATCACCGGTCGGGACGATGTAGAGCTCAACTTCGATGAAACGTCGCTTACTCCCTGGCTTACTTACAATCAAAACGGGCTGATCAAACAAATTTATTATGAAGATGAAAGATCAATACTTGAAAAAATAAAATTTGTGCAACTGAACGACCTTGACGGCATTGCTCTCTGGGCACTTGGATATGAGGGTGACTACGTTGAGCCTTGGGCTATAATAAAAGAGAATATTCACAACGAATGATATAATTTTAAACAGCCATCTTAGCTCAATGGCAGAGCAGCGGTTTCGTAAATCGTCGACGGGAGTTCGATTCTCCCAGATGGCTCATGTCACACTTATCTCGTCATCGCCGAAAGCAAGGAAACAAAAGATTAATTTTCCTAATTATCATAGGTCTGGTTATCTTGTTTGTGACTTTTCAAATAGGCCTAAACTCTCTTATAAATGCCGCAATTTTTGTGAATAGCATATTTTCTCCGGATAACAAAAATGTGGCCAAACAATCAGATACCTTTTATGGTTTGCTTGATATAGACGAGCCACCAAGTGCCACCAGTTCGGCAAGTCTGAAAATATCAGGTCACACTGCAGAGTATGACACTGTCGATATTTATCTCAATAATATCAAAGTCGACAGTGCGACCCCGAAGTCAAGCGGTGATTTTTCAAAAACCATAGGCTCCTTAAGAAGTGGAAATAACACTATTTACTTTGTGGCAAACACGGCAAATGATAAACAAGAAAAAAAATCGGATACTTACAATGTTGAATACGTCAGTGAACCACCGCAGCTTGAGATCGAAAGTCCAGCAGATAATGCCAAAGTCGCAAGTCAGGAAATTGAGGTCAAGGGTACTACTGACAATGGTGTCACGCTCAAATTGAACAATCTTCCGGTTGTCGTCGACTCACAAGGCAACTTTAAATCTTCTTACAGACTCAAGGATGGTGAGAACAAACTGGAGCTCATTGCAACAGATATCGCCGGCAATGAGACCAAGAATACGCTTATCGTGACCCGTGAGAAGGACGAGTAGTCTGACTTATAGCGATCATACTAAAGTAAACAAAAAGTATGAATGGGTGAAGTAACACATTGTCAAATATTGATATTAGAGAAAGAAATAAAGTTGAATAGAAGGCAAAGCCGCCAGGTTTTCCCAGATCCCATAAAACCCATAAATACAAACCAAGACCGATAACTCCCAATGTTACAAGAATTATTAAAAAGCTGGAATGAAACGATGAGCTGGCATGGGAAGGATTGTATTTTTCGACAAGCAAATTTTCTTCAAGCAAATCTTTCTCAAAGCGGATATGATTGTAGCCGATGCCGATGATCGGAGACTTCAGCCAGATTTTTATAGCCTTCTGATAATCGATTATCCTGGTCTGAATTGAGGAAGTACGCAAAAGGTTCAATCCCTCGCTTTGCGGTTTTGGTACAGTAATAAATACTAACAGAATAATTAATATTCCAAATAAAATCAGTTTTAACTTTTTTCTAAATATAAAAAGTAGAGTAATAACAAACGCGATGATCCCACCTCGAGATATCGTCAAAACAATCATTATAGTTATGACTACTAATAAAAATAAACGATGAACAAGCGAGTGATTAAAATTGCGAAGAAAGTGGATGTTTGAGCGAGTGAAGCTCGAGTGAGCCCTCGCATTGCGAGGATGAGCGAAGAGATGAGCGGTGCCGACGTTAAGTCGGGACGCGAGTTCACTTTCAAGCATATTTTGATCACGAGCGAAAAAATATAAAAATATGAGTCCATACATCCCTACCGCTATCTGCGGCTCAAAAAAAACTCCCACCATCCGATAAAGATGCGGATCCCAACCAAGATATGCAATATTTCCGATGTTTGGATAAAAAAAATACTGGATAAAAGAATATACAATTGTAAGAGCAAGGAAGTAATAAATGCCTTTCTGAAATATTGGTTTCACATCAGAATTTTTTTGTAAATAATCTTTTAACAAAATAAAATACAGAAAATATGCTTCTAACCGTAATGCATATAAAATAGCGATAATGTTCGCAAAAGTCCAATACCAAAACATCGATACAAGCAGGCTCAATATGAGCCATGTCATAAACACCAAAATGCTTCTGTTTGTTTTTATTAAATTCTTATTGAAAACCATTGGCAGCAGCAAGACTATAAAGACAACCAGAATAATTTCATAAAGATACATGTAAGCTGGATATGAACCAAATCCAATTCGTCCAATCTGACCAAATGAAATAATAAGCAGAATAAAGAAAAATAGAGCAGCAATAATTTTATTTAAAATTACGTTGTTGATAAGCTTTGGCACGGGTGAGGAATGAATGAAAACTCATAAAAAATGAATAAGCAAATCCGGCCGGCCCATCCAAGAAACCGAGTTTTATAAAGTAGGTATAAATAAATTTACAGACCGGAACAAACATAATCTCAGCAATCGATGGAGTATATCCTCGCAAAACAAGCTCTTGACTGGCAACTGTGCTGTAGTGATTTATATCATGCAGAAAATCAGTGACAGTCGGGTGAGGAAAATGATCTATATAGCCATTCAACTGACCTGTTTGACCGTTTGGCACAAACTCTTCATGCACACGCCGCGTCCAAACCCCTGAATTCTTTTTAACCAACCTGATAAAACCACGATCATAAGCTTCGGCGACTTCCCCGTGACTAAGTACTCTTCCCCACCAGTGATCACGTCGTTTTAAACGAAAGTTCGAAAAAGTATTTGAAATTTGGAAGTTGGACGTTGGACGTTGGACTTTATCAATTATTTCTTTCCTTAATTGATTAGATATCATCTCATCGTCGTCGATAAAAAGCACCCAATCGTGTTTCGCCAGATTCATCGCCAAATTTCTTTGTTTGGAAAAATCATCTTCAAGGTTCGATTTAACAATTTTGGCAGAATATTTTTTTGCAATATCTAGCGTCCTGTCTTTCGAATTATCATCAACAACCAAGACTTCGTCACAAAATCCGATTGATTTAAGACAAGCTTCAAGGCTTTTTTCGGAGTTATGGGTCAAGACAACAGCAGAAATCATACTTTATTATATACTGTTTTCACAATCTCCTCGAGAAGTTGTTTAGGAGATACTACGCGAAGTGGTAAAAACAGCTTTTGAATATCTGCTTTAAGAACGTGTTTTTTATCAAGTGAGACTAAGTGAGTACAATTGGTTAAATATGCTCCGGCAAAAAGATGAGCATCTTCTATATTGACTTTATCTTTATAAAGTACAACTTCTTCTTCGCGCATATGCTCACAAACCACGAGTCCACTTTGTGCAATAAATTCTTCAGTCTCGCTGCTTGATTTGTTGAGTTTTTCTGGTTTATCTTCCTCAAGCACTTCTTCAATCACTGTCTGTGAAGTGATACCTGTAATTGTTTTTCTTTGAATATATTGAAATAATAACGAAGAACCGCCTGTTTTTGACAAAAGTGCTGCAATAATTACTGAAGCATCAAAAAAAACTCTCATTTTTGCGGTATTAAAGAAAGGTGTTGACGCACTTTTTGAGCAAACACTTTCGGCAACTCATCATCTTTCAGAAATTCATTAATCTCCCTTGCTGTATACACTCGATAAGGTACTTTTTGGCTTTTAGTTGCTTCTATGACAACCTTATTTCCTTCCTTTTTTGCTCGCACCATATCACCGCTTCCGATACCCATCTCATCTCTCCAGCGTTTGGGAAGTGTAACCATGCCTTTTCCCAATACTTTCAACCACTCTTCCCGATTTGTATTAATAGCTTGACTCATAAGTTTAAAAAATTAACTTTCTAAGTTTTTACATTCTAATATATTGAACTTTTTTCGTCAACCATAATCAAGTTCATTGAAGAATGATGACTATAAGTCAAATCGTTACAACGCAAAAATTCACGAAACTCATATTTTCTATAAAGTTTTTATTTTTTATCATAGCTCATGATACAACTTCATGAGCTTTGTAATATAGCTTTTCCAGGAGAATGTTTTTTTCAGCTCATCAACATCTACTTCGCCACCATAGTCAACCCTAACTTGGTTCACAGTCTTTGTTATCCCAAATTCAATAAACTCCTGTTCATTGTTAACAACATGAACAAACTTTTTCATCTCCGAAATAACTGCTGATTTTAAAGCAACAACCGGACAACGCTGACTCAAAGCTTCTAGAATCGGGAAGTTAAAACTTTCATAATGAGACATGCATACATATAAAGCCGCCTCCTGGTATAAAACCTTTAATTTTTGTCTTGTTATTGTGGGAAAAACCAGTATCGTTTCCGATTGAAATCTATTAAATGGACCGACTAGATAAAGTTTAAAATTCGCATATTCATTTTTCCGTATCAATTTTTGAAAACATTTAACCAGCTTATTTACATTTTTTATTCTATGGTTCATGCCGACAAAAAGTAAATATTTTTTTCTTTTTCTTTCACTGTAAGTCTCAAAATCATAAGGTATACCGGGTAATAATGCTACGATACGATTTTTGGATGCAGGCGCAAAGTTTATAAGCTCATCTTTCACCTTTTCACTTGTTGTAATAATCTTACCGCTTTTAGATAAATAAACATGAAGCTGTATTTTCAGCCTTTCAAAATCCTTTTTGTAGAAACCGGGATAACGCAGAAAGGACAAACCATGAGAAAAGGCAAACATCTTACCTCGTGAAAAAAAAGGTAGCGCCTGATTGAGTCCAAGAAAAACATCCTGCCGCTGTGTGAGCTCTTCCCAAGATACACGCAACTTCATAAAACCTGATTTTGGGAGTACTTTGTAGGACAATCTTTTTTTTTGGAATGGTTTACTGCCACAAAAAGTGTAGGCAGTATATTTGTTGTTTCTGTCGTATCTTGATATGGCGCAAAGAAGATTTATAGTAAAAACATAATTACCATAACCTTGATCTACGCACAAACCACCGGCATCAATTGAAATATTAAAGAACATAGAAATATTGTAGTCGAATAACTGGTCTTTGTCTTTAAACTCACTAAAGAACTTTACGTTTACAACAAAATGGGGGCGAACTATTTATATTCAAGAGGCGTAATAGATACAGCCTGACCTTGAGAAAAAACATTTGGGTCATAAGTAGTAATCCCATTATCATCAGTAATGGCTTCATGCCATGATACTCCTACATCTGATAAGTTAAATTCAATATGTGCATTATAAAATCTATCTGAATCCTGTTGTTCAAAAAAATACTTTTGCTGGTTAGTCATTTCAACTCTTATCGAATTGCCAGGAATATCTTCACTTGCATAGCTTACCGTACCGTCGACCAAATTTATATCAGGTTGATAACCAACAAATTTAACTTTTGGAAAACTTGGAGCTTGTAGAGTGTATCCTAATGGTAGATGTGCACCTTCAGGTAGCTTTATTCTTCCTGGCGACATCATAGGAGACCACCACGGATGGTACTCTTTTTCAGTTCCAACGTTTTGAAGCATGTATAATATATATGAAGGTAAACCATCTCTATTAAGCGCTAATCCGTTTTGCCAATGACTATTAAGTACCTCTTGAACCAGTTGAACTCTTTCTTGTTCGCTAATATCAACAAATCTTGAATCAGTAAGCGTTACTTTATTTTTGTCTAAAATATTAAGTAGACTTTTTGCATCAATAATTGGTAAAGCTTCAGTGTTGTATATGTTAATTTTTGGTTGACATGCTGCAGCTAAAGCAGAAAAACCCGTTAAAGCTCCACTAATCAATAATTTTCTGCGTATTTCTAAGTTTGACATAACAAATAGTATTATACTATAAGTTATATTAAGTTACAAATTATTTCTTACAGAAAAATTAATATTGGTGCTCGTGCCTGGACTTGAACCAGGGGCCTTTCGAATGTGAATCGAACGCTCTAGCCAACTGAGCTACACGAGCATGTCATATTATACCCTCTATCGTTGTTTTTACTAAATCATTTCATTACAATTACTTATCTATGCGTATTGCGAAGGCGATAATTGAGTTTGTGATGGAGATTTTGGAAACAATTGTTTTTGTCGGATCGCTCTTTATAGTAGTTTATCTTTTTGTAATTCAACCGAACCAGATCAAAGGCGCATCGATGGAACCGACATTCTATGACGGCAACTATATCTTCACTAGCAAAGTGACTTACAAGCTCCGCAAGCCCGTGCGCGGTGACGTAGTTGTTTTTTATGCACCGCGAAATCCAGAGCTTGAATACATAAAACGCATTATTGGCCTACCCGGTGATACCGTAATGGTCCAAGATCGTGAGGTCTATGTCAACAGTGTGAAGCTAAACGAACCCTATATTTCCGATAAAACAGAGATAATTATGAGTGGAGTTATAAAAGAGGGCGAACCAATCGTTGTTGAACCGGATCATTATTTTGTAATGGGTGACAATCGTCCCAGATCTTCTGATTCACGTGAGTTTGGACCTATTCCTTCAAGCGCCATAGTGGGCCAAGTATTCTATCGATATTTTCCGGTAAATCTTATGGGACCGATAAAAAATGATTATGATAAGTCAGTGACTTTAATCCAATTCTATAAGACTTTCGTGGCCCGACTCGATAGCTTCGGCGGAAATGAGTCTGTCAAAAATCTGCTGTAACAGTTTTGAGGTCTTTTTAGTATCGTCAGCGAGCTCAAAACTCATTTTTCCTTTTATTCTTGACTGCAATATCTCAATTTTAAGTTGGGGATAAATTTCTGCCAGCTTTTTTTTCATTTGGCGAATTTTATCCGGGTCGAGTCGACCGTCGTTGGTCTCAATATTGAATTTTTTACCTCTTATTAAAATTTCAGTTTGAGTAGTATTAAGGTTTTTTTCGAGTACCTGTCTATAAGCATCGATAATATCTTCTCTTTTTTTGAGTCGAGAGAGGATCATGAGATGCGCACAACTAACTTGACCAGCGTAATATCCGTCAACTACGATGTCCGGAAGATTCAATATTCGCAAATAATGAGAAAT
>C687J35174_10005705_pt1 | contig 16322 bp, 16 predicted proteins | sample RifCSPhighO2_01_FD_35174 | JGI IMG/M metagenome (IMG submission 35174) | reverse complement strand
CAGGAGTGTATGCGGGATTAGCAGTGTTGGATGAAAAGAAATATAGGGCAGGGATTTTAATAAATCCAGATGGAAAGGTGGAAGCGCATTTACTCAGATACAACGGAGATGCATACGGTAAAATGGTGACTCTAGATATCCAAAAATTCTTAAGAGATTATAAAAAGTTTGATAATGAGAGAGAATTGATTATGCAGATTAAGAAAGATTTGGAAATGTGTTAGAATTGAATCTATGCAAAAATCATACACAGGTCCCGTTTTAATTATTATCGCGGCATTGCTCTGGGCATTGGACGGTGTTATCCGTCGGAATTTATATTCTCTTCCACCAATCACTATAATTTTTCTGGAACATTTAATCGGACTGGTGATTCTGGCTCCTTTTGTTCTTAAATATATTTTCAAAAATAAATTCACCAAGCGTGAATGGTGGCTACTTGTGCTTATTTCTGTTTTAAGTGGACTTCTTGGCACAATGTGGTTCACGACCGCGCTTCTTAAGGTGCATTTCATTTCTTTCTCCGTTGTTTTCCTCCTGCAAAAACTTCAGCCGATATTTGCCATAACCACGGCGCGGATTTTTCTGAAAGAAAAATTTGAAAAAGGGTATCTTGCCTGGGCGCTTCTCGCGTTTGCTTCGGCATATTTTGTGACATTTCCGAACGGCGCGGTGAACTTAAGCAAGGAAGGAGGTAATGTGATTGCCGCGCTCTACGCGCTTGGAGCTGCTTTTGCTTGGGGATCTTCAACCACTTTTTCCAAGATGCTTCTCGGGAAGATGGAAGCGAAAGTTAGCACTTTTTTTAGATTCTTCTTTACTGTTATCATTACTCTGCCAGTTATGTTTTTATTCGGCTATGGATCAAGTTTGACGGCTCCAACCTTGACTCAATTTGGATATCTCGCGCTTATTGCCGTATCAACTGGTATGGTGGCACTTCTTATTTACTACAAAGGGCTTGAGAAAACTCCGGTACACATTTCAACTATTTTAGAGCTAACTTTTCCTTTTATCGCCATATTAATAGACATGAAGTTGTATCACACTTCGCTTGTGCCGATGCAGTGGGTGGCGGCTGTTCTTCTCGTTTTTAGTATTTACCAGATTGCGAGATTACGCGAAAAGATTCTTGAAATATAAACTTTTTTTCGGTACGGATTTTTTGAAGTTTAAAAAATCCTGAAATTTTCGCGCCGTCGCGCTCAAAACCCCTTCAAAAGTTATATTTCAAAAATTTTTCTATAATTTTAAAATTTTTACACGAGAAGTGTCATTGCCCGGAATGGCATTAGTTATAAAGATATGATTTACAGAACTCCTTAGAATTTTTTCAATAATGCGGTCTCCGGCGAAGATCCCGTGAGTCGCACCGACAATTATTTTCTTGGCGCCGAGGCTCTTTAAGTGTTTTGTGGCGTGTATAATAGTGCTTCCAGTTGCGATGATATCGTCCAAAATGCAAACATTCTTGCCTTTTACATCCGCCTTGCCTTCTATCTTATGTATTTCCGTTTCAAGTCCATGTTCCTCATTTCTTTTGCGGGTTTTTTGAAGCGCATGACCTTGCGCATTTTCTATAAAATAAGAAGATCCTTCGTCGGGAGAAATCACCACAAATTTATTTTTGCCGAAATATTTTTTTGCGTAAGCCATCAGCTGTTTTCCTGCTGACCTATTTTCAATTTTTAAACCGTTTCTTGTAAAGTTTCCCGGTTTCATCAAAAAGTGACAGTCATAAGTAATTAATTTTTTAACGCCGTATGATTTTAGAATTCCGCACAATACATCCGCGCTGACTGTTTCACCTTTTTTATTTTCCCGGTCCTGACGTGCGTAAGGGAGATAAGGAACAAAGAGCTCGATTTTTCCGTTTTGCTTTTTCACTCTGGAGATGATGAGCAACAGTTCAAAAATTCTTTTTTCCGGTTCAGGATACATTCGGTGATAGATTGTAACTTCTTTATTTTTTAATGAATCAATTTGCGAGATTTGCACATAGGATTCCGTGTCGGGGAAATGCTTTATGATAATGTTGGGTTTACCGAAATCACTGGCGTACGGGGTAATTAATTTTTGCATATGATTATTCTACAAAATAATGCTAAAATAAACAAACTATTATGAAAGATAACTTACTGAATAAAAAATGCGTGCCGTGCGAAGGTGGAGCGATGCCCTTGAATAGGACAGAATCAGAAGGGTATATGGCGCAGGTTTCCGGCTGGATGCTGGATGAAAAAGGCGAAAAAATTTCCAAAGAGTACAAATTCAAAGATTTCATCGGAGCGATAAACTTCGTTAATAATGTGGCGGAGATTGCGGAGTCCGAGAATCATCATCCGGATATAAAAATAAATTACAACAAAGTCCTTCTTGAGCTCAACACACACGCCATTGGAGGACTCTCTGAGAACGATTTCATCGTTGCGGCAAAAATTGACGCAGGGAAATAAATGAGGTACAATGAAATCGGAGTGTGCAACATGACTCATTCAGTTTCAATCGAAGACGAGGTGTTCGGCGTTCTTGATAGGCAAGGTCCTCTCGATGTGGACCGAATTTGCCTTCAGATTCACCATGAACCCGAAGAAGTCATCCACGCACTGGATATGCTTCGGCAAGAACGTGCGGTTCAGTCGGGGGTTGATCCCGACAACGAGACACACGTCGTGTGGAAATCCCGACGCTGATGACGTCCTCGCTCATCCACTTATCTGCCCGTTCAAGGTCAAACCTTGCGGGCAGAACTCATTTATTATTTACATATCTAATTAAAAATTTCTCTATTATTTTCTTGTCTCTTTTTAACCAAGCGATATTGCCTTCCAAGCGCTCTAGGACTTGTTCTACTGCACGTTTAGCACCGGGAGCATCGTGAGTAGCGAAGAATTTTTTGAAAGATTTTAAGTGCTTTTCTTCTGCGCTACTTGAAATTGCACCTACTAATCTACTAAGAGCCAACCCCCCTTCACCATATCTAGAAACTAGGATTTTCCAATTTTTTTGAACAAATTTCCACCAAACATCTCTCCCATTTGGATTTACTCCTATACTTGAGAGTATGCTTATGGTGTCTTGAGGACGAACATCTTTTGAGATAGCAAATGAGCATACCATCTTTAGAATTTTTGGACTAGAAAAATATCCGAGCGCGTTGCCGATGCGGTTTTTTTCCTCATGCAAAGGCTCTGTTTTATACTTCGCCACAAGAGTTCGGTATTCTTTTATTCCACCAGTAGATGCAGTTATTCTATAAACAGCGCCACGGATATCTGGTTCTATGTGTCCACCCTTGATTAATATATTAAATTTTTTAATAGCCTCAATAATAACTTTTTGGTCTCCCATTTCTCCTAATATAGAAATTGTAAGTGAGCGGAGTAGAGCATCTGTATTTATTTCTTTTTTGTTTTTATTCCATCCGAGCCGATTAAAAGTAGGCAAGAAAAGTTCTATGGTTAGCTCATTTAATTTACTTTTTAATTTTGTTTTGGCTAAAATCTTATTAAGCTTTAATAGACCAGTAGCTATTTCTATCAATACCGTATAGTTGTTTTCATTTTTATAGGCTGAGAGGAATTCTAGTGCGTCAGTTGTAGGTATTGTGCTTGCTTCTGATAGAGCAAATAAGTCTCTAACAATGCCAAGTCTGTCCCATGAAGATAATAGTTTCTTTTTTATAGGTTCTTTTAGTTTTTCTAGAAGTTCTTTTGAGTATGCTGTGCGGTAAAATCCACTTTCACCAATATTTACTTTTGTCCAAAGATTATTACTATCTATTAATATCGGTACCTCCCAAACTGTTTTATCTTTGGCCTTTGCTTTTGATATTGGACTGGAAAAAAATCTTTCTTGCGACAAATTTAGTTTATTGTTTGTGATATTAGCTTTTATGACTGGGTAACCACTTTTGCCCGTCCAATTTTGCATAATTTTTATAATTGGTTTTTTTGATACTTTTTTAAATGCTTGCCATAAATGGATTGTCTCAGTGTTTTTATAGCTGTGTTTTTTTAAATAATAGCGGAGTCCATCTCGGAAGTTTTTTTCACCTATATAATCTGCGAGCATGCGGATTACTGACGCTCCTTTGGAATAAGATACAGCATCNAATATTTCCCCAATTTCATCTGGGTGATGTACTTCTACTTCAATTGGATGTGTTGTATTTAAAGCGTCTAATCGTAATGCAACACCTTGNGTATCATTAGTAAAGCGTTCCCATATGTTCCATTTTGGNAATAATTTTTCTATAACTAAATATGGAATGTAAGAAGCAAAACCTTCATTTAGCCAGAGGTGTGTCCACCANTCCATTGTCACCAAGTTTCCAAACCATTGGTGAGCTAGTTCGTGAGCAATTACCTCCACAATCATTTCTTTTGAAGAAGTAGATGTGTTTTTTTCGTCAACTAAGAGTCCAATTTCTCGGAAAGTAATTGCACCCCAGTTCTCCATTGCTAGTGAGGAAAAATCAGGAATAGCGATCATNTCCAAAGTATTGAGNGGGTATGGNATATCAAAGTATTTTTCATAAAAGTCTAAGGTTCGTACAGCGACGTCGAGTGCAAAATGCGCCTGATGTTTTTTACCTGGTATTGTATAAACACGAACAATTACTCCACGTTTTGATTTTTTTTCTATGATATTCAAAATCACCGATGATGAACGCGAGCAAATAGGTGGACATTTTTGGTGTTGGTGAAAATTTTACAATTTCATATCCAGCTTCATGTTCTTTTACAGATACGGGTAGGGTATTAGAAATAGCAGTTTTACCTTTTGGTATAATCAGTGAAACATGAAATATCGCTTTATGCGCAGGTTCATCAAAACATGGAAATGCGCGTCTTGCATCGGTGGCTTCAAATTGTGTCGTCGCCATATGATAATCTCTATTTCCAACGTTATATTTACTCCGATAAAATCCACGCATTTTATCGTTCAGGATTCCTTTGAATACCAGAGTTAATTTTATTTTTCTAGCGGGAATAATTTTTGGAAAAATAAATGTTACGGTTTCGTTTTTTTCATCATAAGAAATTTTTGCAAAAGTTTTATCTGTCTCATCTTTGACGGGGGAGATATCAGCTGTGTCTATTTCAATCTCTTTAGAATGTAGGGTGAGTATTTTTGTCTTTTTTAAGATAGAAAGAGTAATTATTTCTACGCCCTGAAAGGTAAAATTTTCCAAATCAGGTTTTAATTGTATTTCGTATTTTATTGGAACCGCGTTTTTTGAAAGGCGGACACTTTGCAATCTCCTTTTTAATGCCATAAACTCAGTATATCTTTTTTGCTAAAAAATGCTAATATATAAAGGTGGAAACAACTTATCAAATAAAAACAACGAGTTTTGAGGGGCCGTTTGCTTTGCTTTTAAATTTAGTGGAAAAGCGCAAACTTTTTATAAACGACGTTTCGCTCGCAACTGTTACTGAAGATTATCTTAATTTTTTGGGAAAATTAGGAGGTTTGAATCACGTGGAAATCGTAAATTTTGTATTAGTGGCGTCAACTTTAATTTTAATAAAATCAAAATCTCTTTTACCAAATCTGAACCTGACTTTTGAAGAGGAGGGTGATATACGCAACCTAGAAGAACAATTGCGTTTATATGAACTTTTTACTAAATTGGGAGGGAATATAAAAAATAATTTTTGCAAAAAAATAATTTTTGCGCCGGAAGAGCGAAAAAATGAAGTTTTGGTTTTTCTGCCGGACGGGCAAATTACGAAGGAAAATATGATGGCTTTCGCGCGCAGGGCTTTGGGTGGAATGCCTAAAAAAATTTTTCTACCAGAAGTGGAGGTAAGAAAAGTTATTAACATTGAGGAAATGATCGAAAAACTAACTGAACGCCTACAGAAGACTTTTTCAATGAGTTTCAAGGATTGGAGCGGGCAAAAGAACGGCAACACGGCAACTCGAGAAGAGAAGATAGTCGTGATTGTGGGATTTTTAGCAATGTTGGAATTGATTCGGCAGGGAATACTCAATGCCATACAAAATGGTAATGGAGAAGACATTATTATTGAAAAACAAAAATGAATTTAGAGCAAAAAATAGAAGCAATACTTTTCTTTAAAGGTGAGTCTGTCTCGCGGAAAAAGTTGGCGGAAATTTTATCCTCTTCCGCTAAGGCTTCGGACGGAGAAGGAAAGATAGGACAGGAAGAGATAAACGAAGCGATAGAAAAATTAAAAGAAAATTTGAAAGAGAGGGGGATAGTGCTTTTAGAAAAAGAAAATGAGCTTACCTTAGGCACGGCGCCAGAACTTTCTAAACTTTTCGAAGATTTACAAAGAGAAGAATTAAATAAAGAACTTTCAAAAGCCAGTTTGGAAACACTATCTATTGTTCTTTATAAAAATGGAGCAAATCGAGCAGAAATAGACTATATTCGGGGAGTGAATTCAAGTTTTACTTTACGTGCATTATCTGTTCGTGGATTAGTGGAGAGAATTATTGATAGTAAAGACAATAGGCGCTATATTTATAAACCAAGTTTTGAACTTTTGTCTTTCATGGGGATAAAATCTGTGGAAGATCTACCTGATTACGGCGAAGTGAATAATTCCATTAAAATTGCTACAGAAAATTTAGAAGATTTGTCTGCGCAGATAGGAGAAAATAAAGAATAGAAAAAAATTAAATGCAATCTGGATTGATACTCAATACATAATTATTTATCAAATCTTGTCCGGTGACATATTCTTCTCCTTCAAATCCTTTTATATCATCATTTTTTATTAAATTTTTNTATTCTTGGGTAAAAACTCTAGCAAGAGGTAGATAAGACCAATGCCATTTTTCTTCATTGTAACCAGTTTTTCTGTCAACATTTTTTTGATTATAAGTTTGGCAAAAACCAAAAGCTGAAGCGTTTTTTATTAGCCATTCGTACTCCTTTTTACCTTTTTCTTTATTAAAATATGCAGGATTAGCATCATTTATATCTATATCTGTACCCCAGTGATGTCGGGATGTTCCAGGTACAGCGCTATATTCCAGTATTTTTTCAAATCTCTTTAGCCCGTCAGGAATTTCAATATTCAGATTTTGTCCGTTTACAATCGTAAATCCAGACCATTTATTATTCCAAAGATTTTTTTGATAATCAAAATTTCTGGTTGCCGAAGCTATNTTTAAATCCACTTCATCTTTTTTCGCAACGCTNACCATTTTTAGAAAAGATTCAAAAGTTTCCTTTCTCAAATACATTTTATTTTCGCCGAGAGTGTATTGCGATGGTATCAAAATAAAATCTTCTTTTTGCGCGGGATCAAATTTACCAGTTAAATAAATTTTTTCTCTTGCTTCTAAAAGTTTTCGATAGATTAATTCGTTTTCTTTTTTTTGTTTTAGATCTAAGAGAGATGAAGTAACTATCGGTACGGATACAAAAACTGATAGAACTAAAATCACTATAAATTTTAAAGTATTTTTACTCACTTGAAAACAATATCATACTGTTGTATTTTAATCAAAAAAAGCAATGTGCTATGATTTAAACATGCAAATGCAAGTCAAAGTTTGTCAGAATTGTCGCGGTGAATTTACCATTGAACCGGACGATTTTGGTTTTTACAAAAAAATCAAAATCCCGTCACCGACATTTTGCCCGGATTGTCGGAGGCAGAGACGGTGGGCTTGGCGGAATAATATGTCTCTTTATTCTCGCAAATGTGATTTGTGTGATAAATCAGTCATTTCCATTTATGCACCCGATTCAGGTTTGACAATTTATTGCAACAAATGCTGGTGGAGTGACAAATGGGATCCCAAAAGTTACAGCCAAAATTATGATTTCTCCAGANCATTTTTCACACAATTCAAAGAATTAATTTTGAAAGTACCGCATATGTCGGTGGTGAATGATGATGGCATTGCGAGTCTCAACTGTGAATACACCCACGACTGGTGGTTCTCAAAAAATTGCTATATGTGCTTTTCGGGATGGCACGTTGAGAATGTAATGTATAGCTTTTTTACTCTCGCTGGTCGGGACATAATGGATTGCATGATAATTCGTTCCAAGAGTGAAAAACTATACGAGTGTTTTATGACTAGTAACTGTTATAACGTAAAATATTCCAACGTATCAAAATCATGCATTGATTCTCAATTTATATACGACTGCATTGANTGCCAGAATTGTTTTATGTGCGCAAATCAGCGTGGAAAAAAATATTATTTTAAAAATAAACAATATTCACAGGAAGAATATCAAAAAATTCTCGACAGTTACAAGCTTGATACTTTTCAGGGTGTTCAAAAAGCGCAAAAGGAATATGATAAATTTATTTTAAATTATCCACGCAGATCTTTTCTTATTTTTCGTTGTTTAAATAGCTCCGGTGAGATTATTTCTGACTCGAAAAATGTAAAAAGTTCTTTTGTCGTTAAAAATTCGGAAAATTGTAGATATTGCGATTTTGCAGGGGATAGTACGGGACCAGATAAAGATTCATATGATCTCACAATGTCTGGCGGAGTATCCGAAAGTTATGAGACTGTGGTGGGAGATCATTCCCAACTTAATTTCTTTGGACTTTTTTCGGTGAAAAGTCAAGATATAAAATATACCCAGCATTGCCACAACTGCAAGCATTGTTTTGGATGTGTCGGGTTACGCAATGCGAACTANTGTATTTTCAATAAGCAATACGCCAAAGAGGAATACGAAAAATTAGTGCCGGAAATTATTAAACAGATGAACACGATGCCTTANATTGANCACATAGGAAATTCCTATGGGTATGGAGAATATTATCCAACTGAACTTTCATATTTTGGATATAACGAAAGCTCAGCAATGGANGAATTTNCACTTACTAAGGACGAAATCGAAAAAAAAGGATATTCTTGGCAAGAAAATATACAGCGTACTACCGGTAAAGAAACACTATTATCAGAAAATATTCCTGATTCAATTCATAATGTGCAAGATNACATTCTAGAAGAAGTATTGGCCTGTATAGATTGTAAAAGGAACTACAAAATTATTTCAAATGAATTAATTTTTTATAGGAAAATGACTATTCCAATTCCGCGGAAATGTTTTTATTGTCGTCATGTCGCACGGGTTGCCAGAAGAAATCCATTTAAGCTATGGAATAAAATTTGCATGTGTGGTTCAACAGGCTCACCACAAACGACAACAAATCACTTTCACGGAGAAAGGAAGTGTGAAGTAGAATTTGAAACGAGTTATGCNCCTGAGCGGTTGGAAATAGTTTATTGTGAAAAGTGTTATCAGGCAGAAGTTTATTAAATTCNTTAATCTGCAAGGTTTACGAGTTTTANGATTAAGGTAATTTCTGTTATACTCTTTATATGTATTTAAACTTGGTTAAAATTTTTATACCGACGGCAGTAGCCTTTTTTTTAGGGCTTTTTTTGACGCCATTTGCAACACATTTTTTCTACAAGTACAAAATGTGGAAGAAATATAGTAGAAACGGTAATGGTATTTCAAAGGATTTTGAAAAAATTCATAATGAACACGAAGAGCTTAAGACTCCGCGAGTGGGCGGGATAATTATTTGGGTTTCTGTCCTTTTAACAACGTTGATTTTTTATTTAGTGGCAATTTTATTTCCATCTGTGGATAGCTCTAAAATGAATTTTTTAAGTCGAAATCAAACTCTCATACCATTTTTTACACTTCTTATAGGGTCACTGATTGGACTTTGGGATGATTTTATTCAAATTTACGGTCATGGAAAATTCGCGCGTGATGATAAATCTTGGCGTATTTGGAAAGCTTCTTTAATGGCTCTAGTTTCACTTCTCATCGGTGGCTGGTTTTTTTATAAACTTGGAATGAATTCGGTGCATATTCCTTTTGATGGAGAAATGTATTTAGGTATTTTAATTATTCCGTTTTTTATTCTTGTTGCACTAGCAACTTTTTCTGGTGGAGTAATTGATGGAATAGATGGACTTTCTGGTGGAGTTTTGGCTTCTATTTTTGCTGCGTATACGGCAATAGCATATGCTAATAACCAAATAGACATTGCCGTTTTTTCGGGGGTTATCACTGGAGCTACTTTAGCATTTCTTTGGTTCAATATTCCGCCAGCGAGATTTTACATGGGGGAGACGGGGATTATGGGGCTGACTATTACTTTAGCAACAATTGCATTTCTAACTGATTCAGTTTTAATTTTACCTATTGTTGCAATGCCACTTGTGATCACATCGGGTTCTGTTGTTTTACAACTTCTCTCGAAAAAATTAAGAGGAGGGAAAAGATTATTTAAACTGGCGCCAATTCATCATCATTTTGAAGCAATTGGCTGGTCTTCATATAAAGTTACTATGCGTTTTTGGATTTTGTCGGTTGTCTTTGCTATTATTGGTATTATTTTGGCAGTTATAAGTTAATCAATGGTGATTAAAAATTGAATCATGAAAGAAAAAAAAGTAGATAGATTTTTTTTAATAATTGTACTTTTTCTGATCACTATTGGAGTTGCTATGTTTATTTCTGCGTCCTTGGGAATTTTAGCAAAAGATGGTAACTTTTTTTATTCAGTACTTTTTAGTCAATTAATTCTTGGTCTTGGTTGTGGATTGGTGGGTATGTATTTTTGTTTTAAAATAAATTATAAGTTTTGGCGAAAATATGCCTTTTTTATTTTTTTAGGAGCAATATTTTTGACTGCGGGTGTTTTTATTCCTTATTTTGGATGGAGTCATGGTGGAGCATTAAGATGGATAAAGTTGGGACCAATATCTTTTCAGCCAGTAGAGATATTAAAGTTTGGATTTGTTATTTATTTTGCGGCGTGGCTTTCTTGGGNTAAAAACAGAGTACAGGATTTTAAGTTTGGAATTTTACCATTTGTGATNATGCTTACAATTATCGCAGTAATTTTATTTAAACAACCTGATACAAAAAGTTTCATCTTAATTGCTGTGACCGGAATTTCNATGCTNTTTATTTCTGGTGTTCCTCTAAAATATATTTTTGGGATAGGAATAGGATCTCTACTTGTTTTGGGATCTCTTGTAGTTTTTACGCCTTACCTTCAAAAACGGGTAGAAACTTTTATTAATCCATCGGTTGATCCACGAGGATCTTCTTATCAAATTCAACAATCGCTCATTGCCTTAGGGTCAGGTGGAATATTTGGGCGAGGATTTGGTCAAAGTATTCAAAAATTTAGTTATCTTCCGGAACCGCAGGGAGATTCCATTTTTGCTGTTTTGGGCGAGGAATTTGGTTTTATTGGGACATTTGCGACAATATTTCTTTATTTACTTTTTGCTTTACGTGGATTTCGTATTGCTAATAATTCTCCAGATCTCTTTAGTAGACTTTTAGTCTCTGGAATTGTTATACTGATTATAGTGCAATCATTTATGCATATTGCTTCGACTACCGGAGTTTTTCCATTAACAGGAGTACCACTTCCTTTTATGAGTCATGGAGGTACGTCGCTTATGATATATCTGACNGCAATAGGTATTGTGCTTCAAATATCAAAATTTTCCACTCGAGCCGGATCTGTCTAGAATGAAGAGAATGATAAAATAACATTTATAATTATATGAAAATAGTTTTTACAGGTGGTGGGACAGGTGGACATTTTTATCCTATTATTGCTGTCGTTCAAAAAGTCAATCAAATAATAGATAATGAAAAAATATTAGGAGCTAAGCTTTATTATATTTCTGATAGTCCTTATGACAAGGAAGTGCTTTTTGAAAATGGACTTTTATATGAAGAAATAAGTGCTGGTAAAATGCGCACGTATTTTTCTTTTAGAAATTTTCTTGATATTTTTAAAGTTTTTTTTGGTGTTATAAATGCTATTTTTAAAATGTTTTCAATTTACCCGGATGTTGTTTTTGGTAAAGGGGGATATTCTTCATTTCCGACAATTTTTGCCGCCAGGATTTTACGTATTCCTGTTGTAATTCATGAATCGGATTCCGCTCCGGGTCGAGTGAATAAATGGGCTGGGCATTTTGCCAAAAAAATCGCCGTTTCTTTTATAGAAGCAGTAGATTATTTTCCAAAAAAAAATGTTGCTTGGACGGGTCAACCAATAAGAATTGAAATAGAAAATCCTGCTTCACGTAAAGAAGCGCTTGATTATTTTAAACTGGAATCAAGCTTACCGGTTATTTTAGTTTTAGGAGGTTCTCAAGGGGCGGAACTCATTAATAACACTATTTTAGATGCACTACCAAGACTTATTAATAATTATCAAATTATTCATCAAACTGGTGTAAATAATTTTAAAATAGTTTCAGGTCAAGCCGAAGTTGCGCTGACTAACAATCCATATAAATTAAGATATTCATCTATGCCTTTTCTGAATCCTCTAGCTCTGAAAATGGCTGCCGGAGTGGCGACTATTATTATTTCTCGAGCAGGATCGACTTTATTTGAAATAGCTTCTTGGGGTGTGCCATCTATTTTAGTGCCTATAACAAATACAAATTTAGATCATCAAAAAAAGAATGCTTTTAATTACGCTCGAGCGGGAGCTTGCAGTGTTGTTGAAGAAATGAACATGACTGCTAATATTTTGAGTTCAGAAATTGAAAGAATGACGGAGGATAAAGAAAGTTATAAAATTATGGCACAAAATGCAAAAGCTTTTGCTAAACCTGATGCTGCCGCAAAAATCGCTCGTGCTCTGGTGGATATAGCTTTAAGCCACGAGAAATAGAGATTACTTTTATTAGAATAAATGTTAAAATGACTTTATGGAGAATAAAGTTGTTACAAGATTCGCGCCCAGCCCAACAGGCTTTATGCATGTCGGGGGAGTTCGAACGGCGCTCTATGCTTGGCTTTGGGCTAGAAAAAATAATGGTCAATTTATTTTACGTATTGAAGATACAGACAAAGATAGGGAAGTAAAAGGTTCTATTGAGCACATCATGGAGTCATTAAAATGGCTTGGTTTAAACTGGGATCAAGGACCAGATAAAGGTGGTCCCTACTCGCCCTATATTCAATCAGAAAGATTGGACTTGTATAAAAAATACGCAAAAATTTTAATTGATAAGGGTTGTGCTTATCCTGATCCATATACTAAAGAAGAGTTAGAAGAATTTAGAAAAAAAGCTGAGAAGGAAAAAAAACCATTCCTATACAGAGAACATCGACCAAAAACATTTAACGTATGGAATGGAACTCAGCCCTTACGGTTTAAAATTTCTGAAATAAAAAGTTATCATTGGAATGATGCAGTGCGTGGAGAACTCTCAGCGGGNCCCGAGGCATTGGATGATTTTATTCTTATTAAAAGTGATGGATATCCAACTTATAATTTTGCTCACATCGTAGATGATTTAGAAATGAAAGTATCGCACGTGATGCGAGCAGACGAATTCATATCGTCTACCCCGATATATTTATCATTGTATGAAGCACTCAACATTACACCTCCTATTTTAGTTACTCTTCCTCCGATTTTAGCCGAAGGGGGTAAAAAAAAATTAAGTAAACGCGATGGCGCCAAAGATATCTTAGAGTACAAAAAAGAAGGATATTTACCGGAAGCCGTGATAAATTTTTTGGCTCTTTTGGGGTGGAATCCGGGAGGAGAAAAAGAAATATTTACCAAAGAAGAACTGATTCAAGCTTTTGACATTAAACGGATTCAAATTTCCGGTGCTCAGATAAATCTAGAAAAACTTGATTGGATGAATAAAGAACATATGAAAAAATTATCTTATGATGAAATAAAAAGTGGTATTTTTCAATATTTACCTGAAAAAGAATTTCGAAATGAAAAACTTATTCCGATAATTTTTGAAAGAATTTCAAAATGGAGCGATGTAAAAAAAATGGTAGAGGTAGGGGAGCTAGATTTCTTTTTTAAAGTGCCGGAGATTCAGAAAGAAAAATTGATTTACAAAAATACTTCGCTTGAAGAAATTGTTGATAATATAAAGCTAGCCATTAAAGCATTGGAAAATTTAGAAGAAAATAATTTTACCCGTGAAAATGTAAAAATCGTTTTAATGCAAATAGCTGACAGTTTGGAAAATAGGGGAGTCTTACTCCATCCAGTGCGTTTTGCTCTTTCCGGAAAAGATAAATCTCCTGATCCGTTTGTTATCGCTTCTATTATAGGAAAAAATGAAACTTTATCCCGTCTACAAAAAGCAATTTAATATTACATTATTGGTAATTTTGCTCATAGTTTTTATTTTTCTTCCTGTTTTTTTTATTTATGCACAAACTGCTTTAGAATTGCAGAATAAAATCAATCAAAAAGATGCCGATATCAATAAATTGGAAGAAGAAATAAAAGCTTATCAAATAGAACTTGAAAATCTCGGAAAACAGAAAAATTCCTTAAGTAAATCATTGAAAGAACTTGATTTGACTAGAAAAAAATTAGTTGCTGATATAAATGTAACTCAAAAAAAAATTGATAAAACAAATCTTAAAATACAAAATTTAAGTTCGGATATAAATAATAAACAGGATATTATCATAAACAATATTGAATCTATTAAAATAGAAATCAAAAGAACTAATGAATTTGAGCGGAGTAGTTTATTTGAAACCTTATTATCTGAAAATGATTTTACGGTCATTTGGAATGATATAGACAATATGATAACTGTCCGTGAAAAAATTAGAGAAAATATAATTAAATTAAAACAAATAAAAGGTGAATTAGAAGATACAAGAAAAGAAACTGTCAGCGCTAAAAATGAGCTCGTTGTGCTTAAGTCCAAGCTTTCAGATCAACAAAAAGTAGTTATCCAAAATACGAATGAAAAGAATAAACTTTTAAAACAGACAAAAAATAGTGAAACTAACTACCAAAAACTTTTAAAAGATCAATTAGCAAAAAAAGAAGCTTTTGAAAAAGAATTGCGCGATTATGAATCTCAATTAAAATTTATTTTAGATCCGTCAAAATTGCCTAGTTCCGGAGTTTTAAGCTGGCCTTTGGATAAAATTTTTGTTACTCAAGAATTCGGAGCAAAAACAGGACCTCACAGGACTTATGTTAGTGGTCATAGTGGTACTGATTTTCGAGCCAGAACTCCATTACCAATTAAAGCTATGGCGGACGGAACAGTAAAGGGAATAGGGGACACAGATACTATTTGTTCCGGTGTTTCTTTCGGTAAATGGATTTTCATAGAATATAATAATGGACTCTCTAGCACTTATGGACATCTTTCGTTCATTAAAGTTCAGGATGGACAAAAAGTTTCAAGGGGAGAAGTGGTTGGTTATACTGGAGGTACTGGCAGAGTTACCGGACCGCATTTACATGTCTCGCTTTATGCTTCAGGTGCAGTTAGTGTCCAGACTGTGTCCAGTAAATCTTGTCCTGGGAAAATTCTTAAACAGCCGATTGCCGCTATTAACGCTTATTTGGACCCAATGTATTATTTGCCTCCTTATAAGCCGTCCCCCTAGATTGTTTTTTGAAAGTGTTATATGGTAGAATATGGATATGACTTACAAAATAAAAAATCTTATTTGTACAAGCAGAAAAGACAGTGGATTTATCAAATCGATTATTCTTATTATTATTGCTCTTCTTTTAATACGATATTATTTTGGTGTTACTTTTTCTGAAATTTTAGATTATCCCGTTGTGTCTGGGGTTATCGATTGGTTTAAAACATTGTTTAATAGTGTTCCATATAAAAATAGCATCTAAGTTTTAATCTTTATTCTTTGTGTATATAATGTCGCAAACATATATTGTGCGACACGGATATAGCTTATCTACACGAATTGGAAAGCTCGTACCCTGCCCGCTCTGCTTCTTCTTTGGTGGTGAAATAAACTCTGTTTTCTTGTTTAATTGTTTGACCAGCGGAACATCCGAGAGAATAATATTTACTTCCTCTATTGGAAGCAAAAAAAGTTTTTCCTGCGATATTTGAATTTTGAATTACTTGGGGAAAGTTACTTATAGATTCTGTATTTGCTTGTTGATTTTCTACTTGATTAGGATATTCAATTTTTACGCCTGTATTTAAGTTATTTTTAGATAATCTACCCAACTCAAATGAGCTTAAACCCACCAAAATAACAATAATAACTATTAAAATATCTTTCCCCTTTTCACTTTCAATAAATTGCTTGATTTTTTCCATAAAATGATTTATAGTGAATTACATAATCATTTTAACATAAAAACAATATGGCACATAGAAAAGCTGGCGGAACCGCCAAAAACTTAAGAGATTCTAACCCAAAATACCTTGGTATTAAGCTTACTGACGGCCAAAAGGCTCAATCTGGCTCTATTATCGTCCGTCAACGCGGTACAGCCATTATGGCGGGCACAAACGTCGGTTTGGGTAAA
>C687J35174_10005702_pt1 | contig 16328 bp, 14 predicted proteins | sample RifCSPhighO2_01_FD_35174 | JGI IMG/M metagenome (IMG submission 35174) | reverse complement strand
TTACGAAATATCAAAAAGAGTCGCAGAAGGCGGTATTCATATCGATATCATTACAAGAAACAACGGAGTTGACGGCTTAAAAATTTCAAAAAATCTTAAGGTTATTAAGCTGGGAAACTTCTCGCATCCCCAAAATACTTTGGCAAGAATAATTTTTCAGGTTTACTCAACATATTTTTTACTGAAAAACAACTACGACATAATTCATGCTCACGCTTTTTTACCGGGCATAAGTGCCAGAATTGCAGCCGTGATTAAGGGCAAGCCAACCGTATTTACGGTTCACGGTACGTCTCTAAACTCTAAACTCAATAATTTCTTATCAAGAGCTCTCGAAAAATTTATTTTGACTCAGATTCGTTATGACATCCAGATAAGCGTTTCAAAAGACTTCTTAAATCTTAAGAACATAAATCAAGAGGTGATATATATTCCAAATGGAGTAAATCCAGAAAAGTTTGACAAGATAAGACAAAGCAAAAATAAAGTTTTTACAATGATCTTTGTGGGCAGATTACATCCGCAGAAAAATATAATTAAACTTCTAGAGACGTTGAATATTATTAGGACAGAATTAGACTTTCAACTTTTTATAGTCGGCAACGGTCCACAAAAATCGCAAATTTTAAATACAATTAAAAAACTAGGATTACGTAAAATCGTAAAAATGTTTGATGAAGTACATGGAAAAGACTTAATAAAAATGTACAAATCAAGCCATCTTTTCGTCTTGCCATCACTGTATGAAGGGCAACCCATAACTCTTTTAGAATCTTGGGCCGCAAGAGTTCCAGTGATTGCTTCAAAAACAGGAGATTGTCAATACTTAATAAAAAACGGTGAAAATGGTTATCTTATTAAAAACCCAAATAATATCGCAGACATAGCGAGCACTGTTAAAAAAGCAATCTCAAGCAATAATTTAGATGAACTTGGCCAAAATGGTTATAATTTAGTACTAAAAAGTTTTTCATGGGATAAAAGTGCCACGAAAACACGAAAGGTATATGAAAGTCTCACAAACTCCTAAAATCAGCGTCCTAATGTCAGTTCGCAATGGTATGCCGTTTCTTCCTCAGGCAGTAAAAAGCATTTTGAGTCAAAGTTACAAAAATTTTGAATTCATTATAATTGACGATGCATCAGCTGACGAAACTTGGGAATACCTGAAATCCCAAAAAGACCAGCGAATAAAACTCATCAAAAACTCCAAAAACCTTGGCCTTGCTGCCTCCCTTAATAAAGGGTTAAGGTTAGCAAAAGGCGACTTTATTGCCCGCATGGATGCAGACGACATCAGTCTTCCAAATAGGTTAAAAATCCAATTAAATTACCTACAAAAGCATTCCAGAGTTGATTTATGTGGTTGTTGGGTGAATTTAATAGATGAGAAGGGAGAGACAATAGGAGAGAAAAAATATCCGACAGAGTCTGATCAAGTTAAAAAGGCAATCACCTGGTACACAGCTGTAGTTCATCCAACTTACATGGGTAAAAGAGACTTCTTTAGAAAAATGAAAGGCTACCGCTTAAATTTTGATTATGCTGAGGATTATGACTTACTCGCAAGAGCAAAGAATAAATACACGATTTCAAATATTCCCAAAAAACTTTTACTTTGGCGTCTTCAACAAAGTAGGCGTTCCAGGGAGAATATGGCCAAAATGGATCGAGTAGTCATCGCAATAAAATTAGAATCCTTAAAGAGAGACGGTCTTACTTTAATGGGAATTCTTGCACTCATCAAAAAATTTACTATGACATACTGCTTACCTTTTCCGGTCAAGTACAAGCTGGCAGTACTTTTTAAATACGCATGAGTATCAAGAATCAAAAAATTTTGGTTACTGGTGGTAAAGGATTTATCGGTCTCCACCTTGTGAAAAAATTGCGCAAGTTGGGAGCAAAAGTAGAAGTATATGATATATCTGTCGGTCAGAATATAGAAAATTTAGAAAAAGTAAATACATTTGTCAAGAGAAAATACGATATCATCTATCATTTAGCAGGATTCTCTGGAAACGCAGAAAGTAATCGGGAAAAACTGAAATGCTTCAAAATTAATACGATCGCAACAGTTAATTTGTTTGAATCAATAATTAAGTATTCATCGAGGACAAAAATAATACTTTCAAGCTCAAGGCTCGAATACGGTCAAGCAAAAAAAATACCCGTCGACGAAAAAAGCCCTACCAATCCAACTTCGATGTACGGCTTGTCTCGACTTCTCTCAACTCAAATAGCCTTTATCTTTAGGGACCTGTATGGTCTTAAAGTTACAATTTTTCGAACCTCTAATGTTTACGGCCCTCACAAAAGCAGTAAATTTTCGGGATATAACGTTGTAAATCATTTTATTGATCTTGCAAAACATGGCGATGTAATTACAATCTATGGAGATGGCGAGCAAAAGCGGGACTACATATACATTGACGACCTCATAAATGCCTTCTTGCTAGGGGCAGATGATAAAGCCTCAGGCCAAGTTTATAACGTAGGGTCTGGAAAGGGAATCAGGTTCAAAGATATGGCAGAAATTATAGTGAAAAATGTAGGAAAGGGAAGGACAAGACTTGTTAAATGGCCGGAAAATTATCGAAATGTGGAAACTGGAAGTTACGTCTCGGATATTTCAAAAATAAAAAAAGATCTCGGATTCAACCCAAAAGTTAGTTTTAAAAGTGGACTTGATAAAGTTTTGAAAATTATAAATTGAAATGTAAATTTTATGGTAATATGCTCGCCTCAGCTTGGCCTTTCTCAAGACTCTGTTCTTGGAGGAGAAGTTTACGATCACCAAATACTATTAGGGTTGTCTAAACTTGGTATAAAAGTTGAAATTATACTCCCAAAAAATAAGCCTCATGATCAAAATATTAAAAACTGGAACTTTACTTATCTTCCAATTTCCCATTTCCCCGCGGTCATTGGAAATCTTCTTATGGTGCCGTATCTCTTCAGCGTCTATAAGAAAAGAAAATTTGAAATTATAAGACTTCACCAGCCACAGTTTTTAGGACTAGGCGCACTTTTTTTTAAAGTATTCAACAACAAAGTAAAAATTGTAAGCACTTATCATCAATTCAAAGAATCTAATTTTTTATTTTTATCTAAGCAAATCAATAAATTATGGGATTATATAATCGTCGATAGCGAAAATGTTAAAACAAAATTGATAAAAGCCTACAAAATACCCTCGACAAAAATTGCAGTTATTCACAACGGTGTTCCGACATATCTCAAGCCAACTTCCAAGAACTCTTCATTGATGAACAGACTTAAACTCAAGGGCAAGATCGTAATTCTTTATATGGGGCTTTTTGACAAACGGAAAAACCCGCTTTTTTTACTCGACGTCTTGTCAATACTTCAAAAAGAAACCCATAACTTGACACTACTTTTTTGGGGCAAAGGTCCATTAGAGCAAAAGATAATTAAAAAAGCCAAAGACTTAGGTCTTTTGGGCAAAATTAAAATTATTAAGCCAATTTTCGGTAAGGAAAAAAATAAAATCCATAATCTTTGCGATATCTTTGTTCATCCTTCACTCGATGAAGGTTTCGCATTAGCCCCCTTAGAATCTATGAGTTGCGCCAAACCTATTGTTATCACCAAAGGTTTTTCCGCAGGAGAAGCCGTAAAAGACGGTTTAAACGGCTATCTTGCCAAAAGTAATGATGTGCAAGATTGGTGCGACAAAATCAAAAAGTTAGCTCGTTCTCCAAGACTTATGGAAAAAATGGGAAAAGCTTCTCTCGAAAAAGTAAAAAAAGAATTTCGTTGGGATTTATCTGTAGAAAAACACGCCGAAGTATTTAAAAGAATTTCAAAGTGAAAAAGATCTTAGTAAGAACTCTTAAGCTTTTGGATCTTGGAAGCGCAATCGCAGTTAGACTTACTAAATGGACAGGGAAGTCCAAAACACCAGTTCATCCTAAACATTTTTTGGAAAAAAAACCATGGTTTACACACCATTTATCAAAAAAAGATATTATCATTGATCTTGGGTCCGGAAACGGACAAAACGCTATTAAATCCGCCAATTTTTGCAGAAAGGTAATAGCAGCTGAAATAGATACGAATTTAATAGAAATTGCAAAAATTACAGCAAAAACCAAAAAAATTTTTAATATTAAATTTGAAACAGCCGATTTAGAAAAAAAACTTATCTACAAAAACAATAGTTTCGACAAGGTTTTATTCCTCGATGTTTTGGAGCATCTGACAAAAAGAGGTCAGATTTTAAGCGAAATAAAAAGGATTACAAAACCAGATGGACTTTTACTTATCGGTGTTCCTAATAGTCAAAGCTCTTGGAAAAAACTTCAAAGATCGGCTGGTCTTTGTTCTTTTTCAGACCCCGATCACAAAGTAGAATTTTCCCAAAAATCTATAAAAAAATTATTACAAAAACATCACTTCAAAATATTGGAGTTTGGTTACGGAAAGTACGATACTCCCCTTAGGGGAGTTATAGACATTATTGGTGGATTTTCCATTCGTTTATACAGAAAAATCAGCAAGTGGAGGCAAAAAAAAGCACTATTAGAACCCAGAGAAGCCTCAGGTTTCGAGATAGTCGCAAAAAACTTCAAATGACAATCCTATTTTTGGTTAAATTTTACCAACCGTTTGACAGAGGCGGATCTGAATGGAGTACGCGTGATCTCGCTAAGCTTCTTAAGGAAAAAGGTCACGAGGTTACTATTTTGACACCCAATTATGGTTCCGTGAGTCAGGAATTAGTTGAAGGCATCAATTTAAGAAGAATTCCTTTTCCAATTAAATTGGCAAGTCCTAAATCACAGATTGCACCATTCTGGACCAACAATTTAATTTGGTTCTTATACTCATCAATCTATATTATTTATTTTTTTCTTAAACATAACTTCGACATTATCCATGTGCACAGTAATGAATTCCTTCCCGCAGCTTATGCTGCCAAGATTTTTTTAAGAAAACCGACAGTTGCCACATTTCGCGATTATCAATCACTTTGCTCTCTTGGTTTTTGTTTATGGGAGAAAAAGCATGCATGTAATTTGGCAAGTTTTATAAAAGACGAATACCCNTTTTTTTATAAAAACTACGTTCAGAATAAAAATATAATAAATTATGTAGTGTTATTTGCGGCAGCAATCAGGGCTCAAGCATTGCAAAAAATAATTTACACTTTTGCCAAAAGAGTAGATTCTAAAGTTGCAGTTTCACAAAAGGTCGCCGACATTTTTAAACATAATGGTATAAAAGACATAAAAGTTATTCACAATCCTGTCCTCGTAGAGTATAAGGTTTCACCTAAATCATCAAACCAGATAACTTACGTAGGAAAATTTTCCAAAGGGAAAGGCGCAGAACTTTTACCTCAACTTCTTCTAAGTCTGTCGAAATCTTTGAAAGAGGCAAAATATAAGTTAATTGGATCTGGTTATTTAGAAAAAAAGATTAAATCATTTATTACCCGAAACAAACTAAGTTCAAAAGTTAAAATTACGGGACAATTAAGTCACAAAAGAACACTAGCAGAAATTAATAAGTCAGCCCTAGTGATAGTCCCATCTCTGTGGCAAGAACCTCTGCCGAGAAGTGTAATTGAAACTTTAGAAAATGGAGTCCCTGTAGTTGCTACAAAAGTGGGTGGGATTCCCGAAATCGTAGCTGACGGGAAGTACGGCATACTAACAAGTACGGACACAGAGAGCTTCAAAAAAGCAGTTATAAGATGTTACGAAGATAAAAATAGATTTAAAAATAATATTATTCAAGATCTAGAAAAAATTAAAGATCGTTTTTCCAAAAAAGTCGTTAAAAGGTACTTAAAAGTTTATCAAAATTTACTTATATGATTTTGGGAGTTTTTTTAGCAATAGGAGAGAGTCTTTCTGACTTAAAATCAAAAGGTCAACTCGACAGGTTATTAAATTACAATATATTAGAATATTCTAAAAATTTTGATAAAGTTTATATTTTTTCGTATCAAAAAGAAAGTATAGATTTACCTAAAAATTGCACTCTTATAGGCAATAATTTCCGTCTGAACAGATATCTATATGCTTTTATGCTTCCTATTTTAAACAAAAAATATATTAAAAAATGTGACGTTATCAGAGGTCTTCAAATGACAAGCGGCATACCGGCGATATTCTCCAACATACTTTTTGGAAAAAAATTTGTTTTTAACTACGGATATGAGTACAAAAAAGTTACGGAGTTGGAGGGAAAGAGATTTAGAGCAATGTTGATTGTTCCATTAACTTTTCTTGTTGCATTAGCGGCAGACGCAATCATAATCACCAGCAGGAGATTCGAAAAAAATATCTTTCCCAAGTTTAATAAGCGTAAAATTCATTTGATACCAAATGGTGTAGACACTAAATTATTTAGGCCTTCAAATAGGACAATATCAAGCAGGAATCTGAAAATGCTGTTCGTAGGAAGACTTGAAAAAGAGAAAAATTTGAAAAATCTTATAATTGCTATTTCTAAATTTAATAACTTCAGATTAACAATAGTTGGACAAGGATCCCTTAAAAAAGAAATATCAGAAATCTTTGAAAAACTTAAAATTCAAGGCAATATCTTTGAAAAAATAGAATATAAGGACATTGCAGCATTTTATAGAGAGTTCGACATATTTGTACTGCCTTCGTATACGGAAGGACATCCAAAAGTTTTATTAGAGGCACAATCTACAGGGTTAGTAACACTCGCAAGCAAAATACCCGGAAACGTGGATATTATAAGCGAGAGTAACGGTATACTATTTAAACCGACGCAAAATGGCATCAAACTGGCACTGGAAAAAGTAAGGGCAGACTCAAAACTTCGAGAAGAATTATCATCGGCAGCACGTATAAATGCAGTCACAAATTATGAAATTAGCATTTTACTGAAAAGAGAAATCAGTCTTTTAAAATCACTTGCTTCCAAGTGATTTGACTAAATCTCTGAAGCCGTCTTCAAAAACGATTCCGGATTTCCAGCCCAGCTTTTCACTCGCCTTTTTATTGCTAATTTTTGCACTTTCAACATCTGCTTTCCTTGCAGGAACGAATTTTATTCGAACAGGGATATACTTATTAACTATGTGAGCGATTTCCGAAATTGATTGTGTCTCCCCGGAAACAATGTTGAATAAATCGTTTTTTACGTTTGCACTTAACGCTTTTTCAAAAGCCCTGGCAATATCTCTGGCATGAGTAAACTGACGGGTTTGAGATCCGTCTCCGGTAATTTCTATCTTTTCACCTTCTCTTGCTTTTTTTATGAAAAGTGGAATAACAGCATTACCTCTCATATGCCTCCCATAAGCAGATCCTAATCTTAAAATCACCCAAGGAACATTATTTAACTTTGATCTTACCATCAATTCACCGCCATACTTAGAGATAGAATATGGATGGTCTGGGTTGCAAGGGTGTTTCTCGTCAATCGGTTGATAAACGGGATGTCCGTAAATTTCCCACGTACTTGCGTACACTATCTTTTTTATATTTTTGAGTTTGTTGGCAACATCGATCAAGTTAGCTGTTCCTGCTACACCAACAGTTGCAGCAAGCTTCGGATTCTCGCCGGCAAGATATACGTCTCCCACTGCTGCAAGGTGACACACGAAGTCCGCCGAGCGAAGACTTCTCAGAAGGTCGTTGGGGTTTAGCAGGTCTTTTCCAAGGGAAATATCGAAAGGGACTATATGATAGCCTCGAGATTTAAAATATTCGAGCAAGTTTTTACCCAAAAAACCCGACGATCCTGTTATCAGAACCCGACCCCTTCTCATCATATAAATTTCAGCAGGTTGGTATATAATACCAAAAATTAGCCTGCGACAAGTATTCTCCAATGAGACAAAAGAAAATCCTCTTTGTCTATAGAACAAAAAGACGTCAGATTTTCAGGGCCTGGGAAAAAGGTAAAACTCCCGACAGTCTGCTTTTTGGAGCCAACCACCTTAAAAACATGCGCCATGCTGTTGATTTCTTCGATTGGGCATATTTTCCTCTTAACCCAATGCATTCCCTCTTATATCCCCTGGAAAACACAATTATCAACCAAACAGGCATGGGATTTAAACTTGATCAGGCTATTACTTTACTGCCGATTTTAAATAAATATGATGTCATCGTTGGAACTGGTGATTCTGCAGGTCTTCCCATCTTAGCTCTCAAATATTATCGTATACTTAAAAAACCTGTCATATTCATGACAGCGGGCTTGGCAGGAGCACTTAAAAACAAAACAAACACCCGGGTAGGGAAGTTTTATAAAAAAATTCTGCCTTGTGCCGATATTTTTACCTCATATGCAAAAGTAGAAATTGACTTCTTCGAAAATGAAATGGGTATTAAAAGAGGAAAAATAATTCATATTCCACTTTGCACAGATTTCAAGTATTTTTCCAAGAAATCGCACCTTAAAAGAAACATCATCTCCTCAGTCGGGACAGAATCGGGACGTGACTACAAAACCCTATTTGAAGCCGTAAAGAATTTAAATAGAAATGTGGAAATTGCCTGCCATCCTGATAATATAAGGGGACTGAAAATTCCGAAAAATGTAACTGTGCATTTAAATATTCCAGTAGAAAAGGTAAGAAATATTTACCAAAGATCAATTTTTACTATTATTCCTTGTGTTGAAAAATATCGCTCCTCAGGTCAAATGGTGCTATTAGAAACAGCGTCGGCAGGGTTGCCCATAATCGTCTCAAATATTAAAGGTTTAACAAGCGCATTTGAGTTCAAAGAAAACAAACATTTAATATTCACTAATCCTCAAGATCCTAGAGATTTGAGAAGTAAGATTAACTTCTATCTAAAAAACCCTGACAAAGCAAAAAAACTTGGCAGAAACGCATCTTCTTTTGTAAAAAATCACTACACTACTCTTCATCTTGCTAAGCAGTTGAATAAATTCATTATTAAAATATGATAAAACATCGATACCACAAAATTTTGCTATCTCTGTTAATAGTTGTGGTCTCCGCAGTATACGGCCTTCCCCATATTATTCTATTCGGAAAACTAAGACAAAATTACAATCCCCTGCCTATCTCAGGAGGCTCTCCAATTGCAAGAGATGAAGCCTTCGCATATGCACCTTTGGTAAATTACATATCAAGAGGAAAGTTTTTTCTTGGAGAAGTTTACGTAAAAGAGTATAAAAACTATCCCACACCCTTTCTGGGCGAAACGCTTCCTGCAATATTTTTATCAAACATAACTCAAGTAACCAAGTCTATGGAAAAAACCTTTATCGCTGCTGATTTTATCTTTCCGCCGATTATATTTGTCTTGCTTTTCATTATCATGAAAATGTTTGTTAAAAATAATAGTTTTGCACTATCAGCCGCTTTTCTTACAACTATTGCAAGAGATTTCATTTCGGTAATTCCTTTTCCCAAAGCAATGTACGAATATTTTATGATTGCTAAAAACCAAAACTATTTATTATTTTTATCTAGAAGTTTTCATCCGCAGGTAACATTCGTTTTCTTCCTTATTACATTTATTTTATTAATCAATTTGCTTCGCAATCCGAAAAAAAAGATATTAATAATCCTTTTTGGAATAAGCTTTGGTCTACTTACGTACTCGTATCTTTTCTACTGGAGTTACTTCTTACTTTTTTATTTTCTCGTAACGATTTTCTATATTTTTAAAAAAAATTTTGAGGTAATAAAAGCGCTTTTAATATCAGGATTAATTTTTATAGTAATTTCTTCTTATTATTTTATTAACATGTACAACTTTTCCAAATTAAGTCTTGCAAATAATTTTATACAAAAATCATCACTGGAAAATTTACCTTTCCCGCTGACGATTTTCAGATACTTGTTACTCTCAATAATATTTTTAGTGTTTTTCAAAAAAAAAGGAGACAAATTTATCGTCTTTTTCTTTTTTATGGCCACAACAGCCCTTATTGCAATTATGTCGAAAATAGTTATTGGTCAAGATTTAGAAACTCTACACTACTTAAGAAGAGCCGCCATGCCTATTGAAACACTAGGGTTCTTTATTATTCTGAACAGTCTTTTAAAAAACAAAAAAAAAGTAGTTAGTTTTGTAACTTTTTTAATCATCACAATTACGCTTTTTTTTGCCATTAGAACCCAGATAGTTGCGACAGAAAAAATAATTAATGTACACATTAGAGACAGAAGTCAGCAATTAGTTCTTGTTTGGTTGGGCAAAAACACTGAGAAGGGATCTGTCATTGGATCATTAGATACAGAGTTGAATTCTTTAATTCCTGTTTATACTGACAACTATGTCTATTTCGCCCCGACAGATCGCACCTTAACTCCGACAGAAGAGGGTGTTAAAAGGTTTGCAAGCCTCGCTAAGCTTCTTGGCATAAATTTAGAGATTCAACATAAACTCTTAGAAGACAAAAGTCTTTTATCCTATATGTTTGTATATCAAGCTTATGATGAAAATTTAAAATTAAGCATTAATTCACAAGGTAGAGTATTGGCTCAGCAGCTTACAGAAAAAATATCTAGTGGCGAATACCAAAATGAAGTAAACAATTACAAAATAGATTACATAATAGTTTCACCGAAACAATTCGGANTAGTTAAACCNGACTTGAGACGTCTTAAGCCTGTTACTTCAATTGATGAGTATGTGATATTTAAAGTAACAAATTTATGAAAAGTACNGCTTATAAAGAAATGTTCGAAAACGANCTGNCACATCCCTGGTATATAGCTACCAGGAAATTAATGGTGAATTATCTGAAGATAAATTTAAAGCAAAATGCGAAAATCCTAGACGCTGGGTGCGGCACAGGAGGAACTATGGAATTTCTAAAAAGAGCTGGTTTCAAAAGAATTTACGGAATAGATAATAGCACCATAGCGATTAGCTACTGTAAAAAAAGGGGACTCTTAAAAATAAAAAATGCCTCAGTTGATAAAATTCCTTTTAAATCAGAATCTTTCGATGCAATATTGTGTATGGACGTTCTATATCATAAGAATGTCAATTTCAAAAAAGCCCTCTCAGAGTTTAGGAGAGTTCTTAAAAAGAACGGATTATTATATATTCAAGAACCAGCCTTTAACTGGATAAAGGGCAATCACGATTTAGCTATCCAAACGAAACACAGATTTACTCTTTCCGACATAAAATCTCTTACTGTTAATAATGGGTTCAATATTTTAAAAATCTCATATTTTAATACTTTCTNCTTTATTCCGATAGCAATAAAGAGAATATTGGAAAAAAAGTCGAGAAAAAAATATACAAGTTCAGACGTAGCTTCCGTAAGCACTTTCGTTAAAATCTTCTCAACGATTGTTCTTTCTATTGAGTCAAAGTTACTAAGATTCATAAATTTACCAATAGGGTTGTCAATTATATGTATTTGCAAAAAATAAGCAGAGCTTTTCTACGAATAAAACACCAGTTACTAATTTTAGTTTTCAGTTTTGCTGCAATTTTGGTGCATGGCTATCAATTTGCAGTTACAGATCAAGCAATCTTTATTCCATACATTTTAAAGATTTCAGATTCAAATCTATACCCCAATGATCTTCTCTTCCAACAAAATTCTTCAAGTTTATCTTTGTTTTATCTCTTAATGTCACATTTAATAAAATACTTCGATATTCAAGCAGTCTTTTTCGTCGGCTACATAGTTTTCCAAATAATTTTTTTTACTGGCGTCTATAAACTTGCGATAATATTCACTCAAAATAAATCTCTAGCTTATATATCTTTAGTTCCCTTTCTCTTGCCAAAATTTATTGGCGGAACAAACACTTTTACTTTTGACACATTTTTTGGATATCGTGCTTTTGGGCTGGTTTTATTTATTTATTATTTAATTTTCTTATTACGGAAAAAAATTTATAAGGTTTCTTTATTCGCTGGACTTGGCATGTTGTTCCATCCCCTGTCTATTATTCCCAACATATTGATATTACCCGCCGCCATCATTTTTTTGGAAAAAAAATCCAGAGTTAAAAAGTTAGTAGTTAGTTATCTTATTTTCGGAATAGTGACCATACCTCTGTTTTTTATATCGAATGCCACAATTGGAANATTATCCCAGCATATAAAGGATGGNTTTTGGTATCAAGTAATCAGAGATCGAAATGATTTCCTTTTTCCGTCTAACTGGCGGGCTATAGAGTATCTATCCGTCATTTTTTATTTGATTGTTATTTTAAGCCTAATTTCACATTTTAACCCCATCAATAAAAAGGTAGTGAAGATAATTATTTTTACTTCTTTAACTGTTTTTATTTGCAACTGGATATTATTAGATATCTTGAAAATTCCTTTATTTGCTCAATTTCAACTTGTGAGATCAGTTTCACCTCTATCATATTTAGCACTAGTAACAACACCCCTATTTCTTAAACAAAAGAAAGTAGCCTCAAAAATAATAGGCTTAACACTTATTTTATCTTTGGGGCTGAACATTTATTGGCTTATTGCACTTTCAACAGCAATTTTAACTATCTTAAGAATAAGAAGCTCACATATTGCCACTTTAAAAATAAGTATTCGCCAAACCTTAATTATTCTATTTGCCATATTTTTCCTTTACGCACTTATTAATATTGGTGAGGTTAAAAACATAAAACAGAAATTTCAGATTCCGAAACAAATTAATCCCTGGATAGATGTTCAACTTTGGGCTAAAAAAAATACGCCCCGAGATTCAACCTTTGCAGTTCTTCCAAGACAAATAGGGTTCCGCATTTTTTCTCAAAGACCAATAATTGCTGATTTAAAGGACGGAGCAGTGGTTATATATGATCCTGACTACGCTAAAAAATGGTCAGAGATAAACATAGATTTTAAAAATTTTTATAACTTGTCGGAATCTGACTTCTTATTATTAAAAATGAAATACAATTTTGATTATCTTGTTACAATTAATCCCCAAATACTAAATTTTGAAGTCGCCTACAGAAATAACTATTATGTTGTCTACAAGCCATAGTTTCTATGTATAACTAATGGTAAAATTAGCTTCATTAAGTTCTGCCCAAATTAATGACAAATAAATCAAAAGCAATTGCTGTAACCGGTGCGGCTGGTTTCATAGGATCCCATCTTTGCAAAAGGCTACTTAGTGAAAAATATAAAGTAATAGGGATAGACGATCTATCTAAAGGATCTGTTAAGAATTTAAAAGAAATTAATAAGTCAAAAAACTTTACTTTCTATAAATTAGACATCACTAAATCAAAAAAGCTGCTCCGCTTTGTTAAGGAAGCGGAAGTAATAGTTCACTTAGCTGCCGCAAAGATTCCACGTTATGGTAACCGTTTAACTACTCTTTTAGTAAACACAGAAGGAACCAAAAATATACTCGAAATCGCAAAAATAACGAAAGCCAAAGTTATATTCGCATCCACGTCAGACGTTTACGGAAAGAATACTAATCTTCCATTTAAAGAAACTACCGATCTTGTTCTTGGTTCTTCTGAAGTCGCCAGGTGGGCATACGCTGTGTCAAAAATTTTTGATGAACATCTCTATTTTGCCTATTCTGAGGCTTATGGTATTCCATTTGTCATAATTAGATTTTTCGGTGTGTATGGCCCAAGTCAGCACCGTAGCTGGTATGGAGGTCCTCAGTCTCTTTTCATCGATGCCCTTTTAGAAAATAAGCCTCTAGAAATTCACGGTGACGGTNTGCAAAAAAGGTCTTTTATTTATATTGATGATGCCATAGATGCAATTATCAAATTCATCGAATCTGAAAAAGTTGATAACCAAATATTCAATATTGGATCGAAGGAGGAAATTTCGGTTATTAACCTTGCCAGACTCATCGCAAAAATTATGAATAAGAAACTACAAGTTAAAAAAGTTCCCTACAAGTCATTTACAGGGAAAAAATACGAAGATGTCAGAAGAAGACTTCCTGACCTCACAAAAATAAAAAAAACATTAAACTGGACCCCAAAAATCTCCTTGCATGAAGGTCTCACAAAAACCATCGAATGGTATAAAAATAACCCAAAGTGATCTATCTACTCATTCCGTCTTACAACGATTCTGACAACTTCAGCCTATTGCTTCTAAATATCACGCATATTTTAAAAAGAGAAAAATTTAAGATAATTATTGTTAACGATGGATCTACTGATGGCACAAAAAAAATAGCCAAAGAATTATCAAAAAAATATCCCCTATCTCTTATAGGTTACAAAAAAAACAAAGGTCCCGGCTATGCCTTTCGGTACGGTTTTGAATATTTAATCCCCAAACTTAAAGAGCAAGACATAGTAATTACAATGGAGGCAGATAACTCATCTGATTTTTCGATTATAGAAAAAATGATAAAAAAATCAGAAAAATTTGATGTTGTTCTTTCGTCTCCTTTTGCAAGCAAAGGACAATTTATTGGTCTGGATTTAAAAAGAAAAGTTCTAGGCATTATCGCTATGCATTTAGACAGGATAATATTTCGCATTAAAAATGTTAAGACATATTCGTCTTTCTATAGACTCTACAAAGCGCCAATGCTTAAAAAATCACTCAATCACTACGGGAAAAATTTAATTCGCGAAAATGGCTTCCCAGCTGTAATTGAGCTTCTGATCAAACTTAATAAGTTGAATGCTACAGTTTGCGAAGTACCCGCTCGCTTAGACTGGAGCACTCGTCGAGGTAAAAGCAAAATGAAAATCAGCAAGACAGTCATAAGACACTTAGCAATCTATAAAAATTTTATGTCTGGTAAATATTCTGTATGAATAAAAAAATAGTTTCAATAGTTGGTGCCAGACCAAATTTTATTAAAGCCAAACTTATAAGTGACGAATTAAAAAATCACGGTCTAAATGAGTTTCTGGTTCATACTGGGCAGCATTATGATTACAATCTATCCCAAGTTTTTTTTGAAGGTTTAAATCTAAAAAACCCGGATGTTAATCTTGGTATCGGCTCTAAAGTCCCAGGCGAACAAACGGCTGGGATGATTATAAGAATTGAAAAAATACTCTCCCAACAAAAGCCAGATGCAGTTATCATCTATGGAGATACCAACTCAGCTCTCGCGGGTGCACTTTCGACTGCAAAACTATTTATTCCAATAATACATGTGGAAGCAGGGGAGAGAAGTTATGACAGTCAAAGTCCAGAAGAAATTAACCGTGTCATTTGTGACCATATATCAAGAATTAATTGTTGCTCTAGTAAAAAATCTCTTACTCAGTTGAAAAGGGAAAATCTCAGCAAAGGTGCTTACTTCACGGGGGACATTATGTTTGACCTTTTACTGCTAAATTTTAAAAAAGCCTACTCTCCCAGTAAAAAAATTCCCAAAAAGTATATCCTTTTTACTCTTCATCGGGCAGAAAATACTCAAGATAAACTGGAACTAAAAAATATTTTAGATTCATTTAAACTTATTGATATCCAAATAGTCTGGCCAATTCACCCAAGAACGCAAAAGGTTATTAAACAGTTCAATTTAAAACTACCAAAGAACATCTTATTGATTCCGCCAGTGTCTTACAAAGAAATGCTTTGGTTAGAGCAAAATAGTGAGAGGATAATAACCGACTCGGGTGGCGTTCAAAAAGAAGCGTATTGGCTAAAAATACCTTGTCTTACATTGCTGAGAAAAACGGGATGGACAGAAACCCTTTCTGGAAATTGGAATCAATTAGTAGGGGATAGGTACAATAAAATTAACGCTTTGATCTCAAAAAAAATTGTGGGTGAACCGGATACATCACAATTTGGAGATGGTCACGCAGCAGAAAAAACAATTAAAGCAATTAGGACTATTTTTTGATCAGTTGTGGATTTACATCCCACACAACTTTTGCTGGGTTGCCAAGGACAACTTTTTTACTCGGAACATTTTTTAAAACAACCGCACCCATTGCAACTAGCGCATTTTTTCCAACTTGTACTCCCGGACCAATTGTTGCGTTTCCGCCTATCATTGCATAATCACCAATTACTATATTTTTATCTCCGTCTGCAACCCTTCCAAAATATGGGTCTACGCAAAGCGACACATCTGGACCAATAAACACGTCATTGCCGATTTTTGTGTACTCAGTAATTTGAGAACAATCTAAAACTTTGGAATTTTTTCCAATAGTTACATTAAATTCGATTGAGACCATTTTACCTATGGTAGCGTTTTTACTAATCTTACAGTTTTCTCTAATATTGACCATATCAGCGATGTAGACACCTTCCTCTATAGTAGAACCGCCGTAAAGAATTGAACTAGTCCCAATAGATACATTATTTCCTATCCTCAGCCAACCCACTGGCGGTTTTTTTCTGGAGCTGTTTCTGCTCAAACTAACAGGTTTACCAACTACTGCGTTATCC
>C687J35174_10005695_pt1 | contig 16335 bp, 15 predicted proteins | sample RifCSPhighO2_01_FD_35174 | JGI IMG/M metagenome (IMG submission 35174) | reverse complement strand
TCTCCCCTGATATTCTACCTTTTTCAAAGTTATTGTGCCACTCAATCCTCCGCTGCTGCCTCCCCCACTCCACCATCCTCTTCCAGCTTCATACATTTGGACATTCAAAGATATGGTGCTAGAAGGGTTATTTTGCCAGGTTGAAGAATATCCATATAGATAAAACGCCCTGCTCTCAAACTTCCCATATATTGTGCTTATTGTCCCATCTTTAGCAACAACTCTAAATTGCACTATGTTCGTTCCGCCATCCCACTTTGTCAATGGTTTTACCGTGCAAGTGTATCCTCCAGAGCTGTCGCTTGATATGCAGTTTGTTTGGGAAGCATTAACGCTTTCCACTGCTCCAGATTCAAGATTCGTAACTTGTGATACGGTTATTGTGGCATTTGTAACTGCTTGCTTTGTTGTGTCTGTAGCGCACGCGCCGCCTTGCCCGTAAGATGAAGAATTTCCACTACCGCTGCCATTTTGTGCTGTAGCTCTTCCAAGAGGATTATTTGCCTGCACAATTTTCAAATCAAAATAAACAGTGTCTGTTTTCTTGAATTGCGAGACATAATAATACCCTGAAGTTACCTGTCCTGCAGTATCTTTAGAAGTGATGCAATAATCATACGGATTAACTATAAACTTTGTAACAGCCCCAAAACTCCTATTGTCTCCAAATAGGGACAAGGAATATAATCCTCCAAATTTTGGAACATCTAATTTTATTCTTTGTGAACTTGAATTCCAAGCCCACTCATAAGCACTGTTTGACGCATTGACCAAATCAAAGCTAGCGACTTGAGTGTATGAAATTTCGCTTCCATTCATATAAGTCGCAAGAAATACTTCTGCATTGCTCAAATTAGTCTGAGAAACAGTAATATTATATGAGGAGAGGGATATATATACATATTCATTTGTTCCAAACAATTCTTTTATATTTCCTTCGCTGTCTGTAGATTGTCCTGACATTACTCCACTTATAATATTTATTCTCTGGCTTTTTGTCTGTGTGATTCCGCTATGAGCAAGAGTAGCATATAAATTATACTGCCCTGCAGTTGTAGGAGAGGTAAGTGAGAACTCATAGCACCCCTCATTGCCACCACAGGTTGCATTCCAGCTAACATTCGTAGAAGTTACGACATTGTTTAACCTGTCTTTTAAGGCAATTGTGAAGAATGATGCATTAAGAGAAGGAATTACAGTTCCGTTTATTCTATAAGTTGGGCTTGTTTCAAATCTTAATGTTCTGTTCGGAAATGCGCTGTACTCGTATTCAAATCCAGAAATTGACGACTTTTTCTCTATCGCAAGCGCCCAATCTCTTACTTCAAATGAAGTCTGTGCGCTTATGCTTCCATCCCCTGTTTTATTTACAGTTACATAAGCAGCATATGCCCCATATTGGAATGTAAGAGAATCAACTGAAAATAAGAACGAGCCAGTGAAAGAATTATTATTGTTTAACTGTGTTGAGTTTATAATTTTAACAACATTTCCTGAAGAGTCTGCGATATAGCCATAAAAGCTGTATAAGTCGCTAGTGCTTGCATTTGTAACGCTAACTTCAACACTTGCCTGCTCACCCACAGCATAAATATTTTTTAATGACTTGGCAAGCTCGTCTTTCATATAAACATTGAATGAAAACGGAATAACATAAAATGAGCTAAACGCTTTGTAGTTTCCAACTTCAACTATATAACTTCCGTATGTGCTTGGAGCCGTTAGAGAAGTAGTGCATTTTCCATTGTTTCCTGTTGTGCAGTTAAATGTTGATAACGCACTTTTTGAAGAGTTTTGTAGAGTGCCATTTATAGAGACATTAGAAACGCCAAGGCTTCTGTCTCCTATTGTTCTGACTGCTTCCAATGTAACTAACACGCTTTCAGAAGGATTGTAATTTGCTTTGTTGGGGCTCACTTTTAATGAATCAAGAGTTTGATTAACTACTGCAATCTCAACTTGTGAGAAAGAAGTGCCGTTATTGGGGTCGCGGTATTCTGCTCTAAGATAATAATTCCCAGCAGCTAGGGGCGCATCTATTTCTATGGCACTCGGATAATAATTGCTCAGCGAGTAAAATGCTCCAGTTGAACTGGTATTAAGGGTATAATTACTAGTTACATTGTAGGTGCTGTTGCTTATAATAGTAAAATTAATGGTTGCGTTTGCAAGCAGAGAAGAACCCCGCACTAAACTCCCATTGCTGGAGTAATTTGCCTGATAGAGATATCCTATAATCTCAATTCTCTCTCCAGAAGAATAAACAGTATCAGGAACAGTAAAATAAATATCATTTATATAATATGCAGAGATAGATGGAAGAAGAAAACTAAAAAAGATAATAATTAGAGTAATTAATGTCTTGTTGTTCACCTTGTTCCCCTTTAATATTTATATAAATCGAGTATGATTCATACTATTTAAACCTTCTGTAGTATAATAGCAAAGATTATATACTCCTGATGATATACTAAGTGTAATATACTAATAGATTATATGGGAAAAATAAGATTAGGCGGATATTCTTGCGAGAGATGCAAGCACAAATGGGTTTCAAGAAAAGCAATATCAGAAAAGCCAAAAGTATGCCCAAAATGCAAATCTCCATATTGGAACACCCCAAGAAAAAAGTGATTATTATCTAATTTTTTAAGGTTTGTTTGATTGTTTTATCTCTTTGACAAACTTTTCAAATCTNTCAATTTCTCTTTTCTTTAAATTATTTATCTTATTAAATTGCGCAATTATGCTTTTCTTGGNTTTGTCACCAAGTGTTTCTTCAATCATTGGGTATAAGATGTTATCCTCTTTGANAATGTGCTCTCTGATTAAATTGATGTAACCGCCTGACCCTTTAATTAACTCCTCTTTGTTATTCTCATCCAAACCAAGCTCCATCATCTTGACGCATCTTCTTCCTTCATCATGCTCAACTAACATCTGCTCTACAGGATTACAATGTACGCGCCCCTCTTCTGCGCACTTATTAAATTCCTTAAATAAAATATCTTCTTCTTTTGCATGGTGGAATTTGTCTGCATAATTTCTAATGAAATCAATAACTTTTCTGAAGAAGAGAGCATTAATATTTTTATTATTTAATTTCCCTATTTCAGACTCTAAAGCGTCAACTACTTTTAAAATATTCTCGTGTTCTCCTGACAATATTTTTGAAATTTCTGAATTGTTTTTCATTTTTTAACCCCCGTTTTCTTTCTGCAAACCTTGCAATATTTTTTAACATGTGTCTTAACAATATTTAATAGGGGAACAATAGTATGTGTATTTAACGAATAATTTCTTTCTCTGCCGTTCTTCTTAGCTGCAACAAAACCACATTCCAATAAAGATTTTAATGCATGAGAAACCTTGCTTCTTTCCTGCCCAAGTTGTCTTGATAATTCATTTACACCAATTGACTGCTTTTCCAGCTTGGTTATTATACTAACTTTCAACTTGGTTCCTAATGTTTCAAAAAATAAATAGCACTTATCATCCACGCGTGAATTATAGTTCACATATTTATAAATCTTATGATTTTATTGAAAACTCTGAATAATCATAAAAATGCGGGTGCTAGGATTCGAACCTAGGCATGCACTAAGCAACGACGGCCTTAACGTCGCCCGTTTGACCGCTCCGGCACACCCGCATATTCCCTTTATGGGAATTGAGGGTTCAGAGATAACAATCTCTGCACCCGCATATGGGTGTTAATAAAACCCGATTTTTAAAACTATTCTCGCCAGAACAATATTCAATAAATTAAATACAGACAGCTCTCAATATATTCTCTTGTCCATCCGCGTTCTGTTAGAAGTCCAATTGCTTCTTCCCTTGAATATCCCCTCTTCATGCACTGCAATACAAACATTTTCAATTTTAACTCTTCGTCTCTGTTAGATTTAACTCTTGAGATAATAAACATAAACGTTGTTATAACAAACAAAAGAGAGGCAATGGTAACAACAACCATAAAACCAACTCCTTTCACACTTTTAACAGAGAGATTTTCTCCATTTTCAGCTATTGCTCTTGTATTAATATCGTGCCCAACAACAAAAAGCAATGTGACAACAAGAATTGCAATTATCCCAATGAACATGGCACTCTCAAATTTCTCCCTAATGTGTCCTTGCATTTTCAAGCCTCTTTATTCTTGTCTCAATCTCTTTTAATTTTCTTTTAAGCTCGTTTCTGCTCTCATACGGCTCTTTTTCCATGCTCTCAACAAATTCGGAGAGATAAGCGTTAAATAAAGTGCTTAGTTTTCCTCCAAATAAGCCAAGTTTTGTTTTTGCCCCATCAAGCTTATCTTTATCAACAGTAATGTTTATTCTTATTTTTTTCTGCATACATATTAATACACATTAGTGTGTTTAAATATCTTTCTCAAGTTAAGTTTAAATAGCTCCAAAATCACAGAAAATTATGAATAAAGTAAGAAAGCAAATAAGTAAAACATCACTCAAAGAGAGAATTCATAATAAAACAAATCCAAGATTAGCAGCGGCAATCTTTCTGGCATCAAAGAGTTCTGCTTGGATGAAATTAGCAAAGCTTCTCTCCCAGTCAACAAAAAAGCATTCGTCTGTTAATCTTGAAGAAATAGACAAACAAACATCAATGGGAGATACAGTTTTGGTTCCAGGAAAAGTCTTGTCTTTGGGAGGGATAACAAAGAAACTAAAAATTTGCTCATTTGGAATTTCAAAAGAAGCTCTTGAAAAGTTAAAGAAGACAAAATCGGAATGGGTTAATATATTAGAAGAAATAAAGAAAAATCCAAGGGCAGAGGGTCTCAAAATAATCAAATGACATTAAATGAACAAATAGTGATTGACGGAAAAGATTCTGTTCTGGGAAGAGTGGCTAGCTATGCAGCTAAACAAGCCCTGCTTGGAAAGAAAATAGTTATATTAAACTGCAACGATTTGCTTCTNACAGGNNGAAGAAATATGATTCTTGAGCAATACAGCCATATGAGAAGCAGNGGAAGGGGAGCCCAAAAAGGACCAATAATACCAAAAGTCGCTGAGAAGATTATGAAAAGAACAATAAGAGGGATGTTGGAATACACACAAAAGAGGGGTGAGGCAGCGCTAGATAGAATAATCTGCTATAATGCAACTCCAAAAGAATTCGAATCAGCAAAGAAAATATCTCTTGCAAGAGAATTAAAAATAAGAACACTAAAACTTGGAGAGATTGCAAGAATCATTTAATATGGCAATAGAAAAAGAAATTATATCTGGAAAGAGAAAAACCGCTGTTGCAAAGTTAAGAGTCAAAGAAGGAGAAGGAAAGATATTTTACAATGGCTTGCCTCATACAGAATTAAATTTATTCCATAAGCTTGCTCTTTCAGAACCTGTTAGAATATACGAGCAGGTTCTCGGTCAATTAAAAAATGACTTGTATATAACCACGAGTGGCGGAGGTCGAGAAGGCCAGATTCAGGCTGCAAGACTTGCAATTGCCAAGGCCTTAGTTAAACTCTCAGGCTCAGAGGTTCTTAGAAAATATTATATCTCATACGATAGAAACATGATTGTCCCAGATTCCAGAAGAAAAGAAGCAAGAAAGCCAGGAGATTCCAAGGCAAGAGCAAAGAGGCAGAAGTCTTACAGATAAGCGCAATTGTCAGCATGAAAAAGCAATATCATCCTACAAAATTAAAAGGCAATGGTTCTCTTAAGAAGCTTGCAAGGGAAATTACAAATTTGAGATATGACCAAACAGCCTCTTTTATTGAAGAGCTGGCTGATAGTTTTAGAAGGCGGGCAGAGAGAGACTCTAAAAGGCACAGGCCAATGCTTGCGTTAAGGCTTTATGATATATCAGACAAGCTTTATGAAGCAAAAGACGATGCAAACAAGGCATGGAAGATTTGCAGGCCTTATATGAAAGGATAAACGGGATTAATTAATAGCATCCAATTCCACTTGAAGAACTATTGCTACAAGTCGTTCCAGAAGCGCAATTCGTAACTGTTGTTGACCAACCATCTGTACAAGTCTGATAAGCTGTTGTCCCAGAACATTGCTTTGTCCCTTCACGACATGGTGGTGTGGCACTGCATAAACCAGGATTATAACATCTCTGTCCAGAAGCACAGTTTGTTAATTGTGACCACTTCAAAACATTATTTGCGTCTTTAGTACAAATTTCATAATAACTAAGACTTGAATCATAACCTTGTGGTAAATAAGTCTCACATCTCTTTTCTCCCTCATTAATACATCCCCCACATATGCCCTTATAACAAACATATCCTGAAATACAAATGGTATTATCAGAGACTCCAACGCAATTGTAGCTGTTCAATGACGATGGACTGCATACTCCGCCAGAACAAGTCTGCCCAGAAGCACAATTAGTTGCTGTTGACCACGCACTATTTGTACAAGTCTGATAAGCTGTTGTTCCAGAACATTGCTTTGCTCCTTGAACAGTGCATATATTTGTGCTAGTTGATGACGTTTTACATATTCCATTAGAACAACTAGTCCCAGAAGCACAATTTGTTGTCTGCCATTTCAAGGCACCATTCATATTTGTACAAACTTGGGAAGCTGTTGTTCCAGAACATTGTTTTGCCCCTTCTGATGGACACTCTGTTGAACTATATTTGCAAGCTCCAGATTCACATTTACTGCTAATACAATTAGTTGGTTTTTTATATGCAATCGAATCTTTTCTATATCCCTTTAAATCTGTTTTTTTGACGCAATATGCTTCCTTGATAGATAGTTGATTAGCACAAGAATCTGATATTGGGACCTTGCTTCCAAAAATGCCAGAACTATAAGTATATTTGCCCGTCTTTGTGTTATACAAGGCCAGTTCTGCTTTGACATAAGGATTCGTATTTGCTGCGTCATGTCCTTCAGTTTGTGTTCCAGCATAAACACATTTAATATCCCAAGGCTGACCGCCAAGAACAAAAAAGCCAGTAGAATTATTGACAGAAAATAATATTATTAAACCAGCAAGAATAACTACCGCAATAACGATTATACTATTCCCCTTTTTCACGAGCCCATAACATGTATAAACTATTTAAATATATGTATAAACTATTTAAATATTATTGCCTCAAAAGAAGAATCTATAAAATTAACTCATCATCCCCAAACTATCAAANGGNTTGGCAACTTTTTTTATCTGCTCAGAAGAAACATGAGTATAAATTTGAGTAGTGTTTAACGAGCTATGTCCAAGTAAGGTCTGAATTAGTCTTATATCTGTTCCTTGCTCAAGCAGATGTGTTGCAAATGAATGTCTTAGTGTGTGCGGAGTAACCCTCTTTGAAATCTCTGCTCTTAACTTTACACCCTTGATTATTTTTTGGATGTTTCTCGTAGTTAATGGTCCCTCTTTTGAAAAAAGATATTTGTTCTCCCTTCCTTTCAAGTACGCTTGCAACTCTCCTGCAAGATTTTCAGATAATACAAACAATCTGTCTTTTGCTCCCTTTCCATGCCTTACCCACCCGCTTTTTTCAGAAAAATTAATATCTTCTAATTTAAGATTTACAAGCTCCGAGACGCGAAGCCCTGTAGAATATAGCATGGAAATAATTAATTTTGATTTTTGGTTGTCTGCAGATTCTATCATTTTCTTTATCTCTTCTTTTGTCAAGACTTCAGGAAGCCTATTGTCTTTTTTTGGCATCTTTACATTTGAAAAATCTTTTCTTAGAATCTCTTTAAAGAAAAATTTCAAGGAGGCAGCAGCAAGCATTACAGTGTTCCTAGACTTAGAATCAAATATATCTGCAAGATAAGCCTTGGCATCATCTTCATTCAATTCCACAGCATTCTTATTTGATTTCTGCAAAAACTTATCAACAAAGAAAGAATAATTTCTAGCTGTAAGCGGGGAAAACCCCCTTATTTTAAGTTCTGTTTTTAATTTTTCAACCTCTTCCATTTTTTTACCAATTCTCTTTAACAATAAATGTCAAATCTTAACCGAACTCCAATTTAAATATTTATGTGTCCTCAATTCAATGTGAATTATTTTTATAGATAAGACAACATTTATCTAATACAAACCTTTATAATTCTTAATTTTACTATTTCTATAAGCGGGAGTAGCAAAGCGGTCAAATGCGCGAGACTTAAGATGTCGCTTTCTCATAAGAGAGAGTAGCTGAACGAGAGATTTTTATAAGAAATCTCGTGGCTTAGTGCCTTCGGAGGTTCAAATCCTCCCCCCCGCATTTTTCATGATTTGAACCTCTAATCTATTTTTTGAGGTTTTGGCGTCTGTAGAAAGAGATAGTGTGTGGTCTTGTTCATGCGTTATTTCTTTTCAGAACCAGATTAAAACTTATTTAATATTCAGCTTAATCTTTCCTCTCTTTCTTATTCTTTTCTTTCTTGTCCACCAATAAACCACAAACCCAATTAAACACACAGCAACAAGAATAATTATCTTATTATCTCCAATAACTGCAGCAAGGTTTCTCCAATTCAATCTAGCCTCACTAGTTCTTTCTTCTCCAATATTAACATCAGTTTCGTNGACTTCAGAATTTTTATCCTTGCCAGTTATTTTCTCGTAAATTGACTTTATTGTTATGTTCGCCTTTTTTTCAATTATGCTCTCTAGCTTGATATAAAGTTCATAAAAATCTTTGCTTGTCAAGTTTATCTTTATACTCTCTCCAACTTTAAGTTTTAGATTTGTAAGATTGTTGCCTATGCTTATATTTACATAATCTGATTTGACATCATCTGTCTTCAATATATTNCTATTTCCGCCGCTCTGGAATTTTATCTCATCTCCTTTGCTCAATGTAGCGCTATATCCGTTGTTTATCTCTATGCTTCCTATATTATAAACTTTGGAAGTTGTTCCTCCTCCGCTTCCTCCAGACGAAGAACTTGAACTTGATGTAGTTGAAGCTGGGTTTATGGTCAAACTTCTTGAGCTTGAATTCCCTGAATTTCCACTAAGGTCTATGCAGCTAATAATCCAGTTATAGCTTCCTGCAGACAAGCTCTTTGATATATTATTTGTTAGGTTTGTAATTGCGCTTGAATTGTAAGAGTCCAAAACATTATCTAAAAAGAGGCTGCAGTTGTTTATACCAGAACTATTGGTAACATTATATTCAAATAAAATCGTTGTTGTTCCTGTTGCAGAATATCCATCTGCAGGTCCAACAAGCGTTATAATTGGCGCATTAACTTTTGAGAAATTTACAGAGCTGAAATTGACATTTCCTAAGCTGTCATTCGCATAAACTCTCCAGCTATTATTGCCATAAATGCTTGCAAGCCCGCTTGCATTTGTTCCGCACACTATGCTTGTATTTATAACACCAGAATCTAAAGAATACCAGCATGCCTGCAAATATGCGTCAGAAGCCGAATAATTTAGTTCAGATACATTAACATTATATACTGAATTTTGAGGATAATTTATTACAATTAAAGGTGGAATGGTATCTATTGTTACATTTCTTGTTTCACTATAATTTCTATTGTTAGTTGTATCAGTCGCTGTTGCATTAAAATAATAAATTCCGCTTGTAAGATTTGTAAAGTTTAAGAATAAATTTGTTGATGTTGTACTAGTTGAATTTACAAGCGATGAAGAATTGTAAAGATTAATTGTCAGATTTGCAAAATTTGTATCATTCGCAGTTACATTTACGACAATGTTTGTTCTAATGTAAACAGAGCCGGATGTTTCTGTTAGTGCTGTGAAATTTATTGTTGGTCTTATAATATCAATGCTAAATGTAACTGATGTTGAATTCAATCTCCCTCCAGAATCATTTGCATATGCTATTATTGTATTTGAGCTTTCTGCAAATATTACATAAACAGGGATAGTATAACTCACATTTGCTGTTCCGTTAAAGAACCAAATGCTGTCTAGGTTAAAGTCTGACGCACTAATATTAACGAGCTGCGTCCGGTTATTATAAGTGCTGTTTGTTGGATTGTAAAAAGATACATCTGGCGCCTGATTATCCAAGCTAAGAAGTGCATCNTAAACTCTTATTCTTGAATAATTAAACATAGTTGCGCTGTCGTATATCATTTTTCCAGTNGAGTTCAAAGTTGATTCTATCTGCTGCGTGGTTTTTGTTTGCCCACTAGCTCTTAAATATTGATTAAGAATTGCAATTGCTCCTGCAGCGTGTGGTGCTGCCATGCTCGTTCCGGAAGAGGCAGCATATCCGCCGGTTACCCATGTTGATGTTATGTCAGTGCCCGGTGCAAGAAGCTGAACAATCGAGACACTTCTGTCAGCATAAGAAGTATCTATTACATCTAATTTTGTTGTTGCACTTATTGGAGTCGCATTTTGAACGCATGCTGGAGAGGCGATGGCTGTTGCATTGCCTGGGCCGACATTATTTAGCCCATTTCCTGCCGAGATTACAACAGAAATATTTTTTGTAACAGCATTATTTATTCCCAGAGTAATATTTGCACCGTCATCAACATAATCGCAATAGCTCGTATATAATCCTCCTCCAATGCTCATGCTTATAACAGAAATATTATAAACTGAGGAGTTGCCAACACACCAGTCAATTCCTGCTCTTATATAAATATCACTACAACTACCTCCGCTGTCGCAGACTTTCATCATTATTATTTTTGCACCTGGAGCAACTCCTTTTTTTGTGCCGTTTGCAGCGACTATTCCAGACACATGTGTTCCATGTCCGTGGTCGTCATAGGGGTTTGAATCTCCATTTACCCAGTCATATCCACCAATAACCTTGCATCCAGATGAAGCATTATTATTTCCATAACATCCTCCCAAATCAGAATGGGAATAATTAACTCCAGTATCTAAGATGCAGACAGTTTCTCCAGTTCCACTAAGATTAACGCCATTACTAACTAAATTCCAGGAAGAAGTTCCGTTAACAAGAGGAACAGAATCATCAAGAAAGATATACTTCTCTCCTACAAGTTTTACACTTTTAACCCTATTATCATTTTCTAATCTGGCAAGCTCATCTCTGTCAACTTTAACAGAAATTAATCCATTTCCCAAATCATACTTAAATTTATTGCCGACAGCGTTGAATATCTCTTTTTGCGCAATAGTTTTCTGGTTTGTATCTAGCTCAACATAAACAAGCACCTCGTTTTTGTTTTCAAACTTTTTGGTTACTTCTCTGTCTATTTTTGAAAGGTTGTCTTGACCATTTTTTGCAGCGGCACTTATCACAAAAACAGACGCAATTAATAAAACTAAAAGAACAGAGATTAGAATATATATTTTCATTTTACCCTCTCAAAACTGCTTCGCATTTATTATTTTTGCAAANACAGCTTCCTTGTCCGCAATNAAGGGTTCCAGGTTCGCAGACTTGAGTGCATGAAATCCCAGTTTTATTTGGCTCAAATTCCTTATTTACACAAGAAGTTGGATGGCAGACCTGTGCAGGAACGCAATCGCTGTCAGAAATACAACGATTGTTGTCTTGACTGTTGCTCTCTCCAATTTTGTTCGCTATAAAAAAACCAATAACTGCTAAAATTACCAACCCAATTAATATCAAAATCAACCGCCCCTTTTGCATCTCTATTAGAAGATATCGCCTTTTTTAAGGTTTAATATTTAGCTTTTTGATGAACAGCCTGTTATAATTCTCTCCTATTTTTCTCTCGCATTCTTCCATGCTTATTTCTTTAATTTCTGCTATTTTTTTATAGCTTTCAACAACATTAGCAGGTTCATTGTCATGTTCCCCTTTTATGGGATGCAGATAAGGGGAATCTGTCTCGCAGAACAATTGTTCAATTGGAACTCTTTTCACCAGTTTCTGAAAATGTTCGCTGAATGTTATGTTTGCAGGAATACTGAAGCACCAGTTGTTATCTTTAATTCTCTCCACAAGCTTAAAATTTCCCGAGAAGCAGTGCATTATTATCTTCTTAACCTTTAATTTCTCAAGAAGCTCAATACACTCTTCCTCTGCCTTGCGCGAATGAATTATGACTGGAACATCTAATTCTTCTGCCACCCCCAAAAATTTTTTCAAAACTTCTTTCTGCCTCTCTAAATTAGAATCTTCCTCTTTCAAATCAAGCCCAATCTCACCTATCGCAGATATTTTGTCTTTATTTTTTCTTATAAGTTCTATCTCGTTATCAATCCCACTATCGCTTAATTTTACAGCCCCTGTTGGATAAAATCCTAGGGCTGCCTTAACTTCTTTAAATTTGGAAGCAAGTTCAAGTGTATTTATATTTCTTTTTCTCTCAGTTCCGTTATTTACGATGATTCCAACTCCGGATTTTCTTGCTCTCTCCACAATATTTTCAGCTTTATCTTTGCACATATCAACATGGCAGTGCACATCTATGAAGACCATGATTGGAATCAGGATTTATACCTTTTATTATCTATAGTTCTCTCTTGTTTTATATATTTGTTAAAATAATCGCGCAGTGCTTTTTTAGCTCTCTTAGCATCTTTCCCGTGCCAGTTGCTAGTGTTGGCGAGGATGTAGCCTATTTGATAACAAAGCCCTTTTGTCCCAAACTCTCTAATAACTTCTGGAATATTCTCTGCATACTTTGTTGCATATTGATCAGGGCAACTTTCTCTCACAATTCTAATTGCCTTGTCAACATTCATTGTTTCTAGAGCGCCAATTTTTTCTCTTGTCATAAGAATTGTCCTAAAACATTATATTTAATAGTTTTGATTCAAGAGATATTAATCTTACTTCGCCTTCACACTAACTTTGCTAAGAGGTGTAAATTCATTCCATGCAGTTTCAAACATCTGCTCCAGTGCGCCGGCGAAAAATTCAGTCGAGAGCCAGACAGCTATATCATAATTTGGATGCACAGATTTATCGTCTAGAAGCATAAACATAAGCTCCTTAGAATCAATAACAGCAAATCTTCCATTCACTCTTTGCTTTGACGAATCTCTTACTTCAGCTATTCTTGAGAGTTCTTTTGCAATTTTGTAATTTTGAGCTACAATCGGCGCAGCAACTTTTATTGAAACTCCTCTTTTCTTTGCCTTTTCAAGAATAGGCATTAAAACCTCGAGTTTTCTGTTAAGTCCGTCAGCAGTTGTAACAATTGTTATTGTTTTTTCAGCGCTCCTTGCAAGCATGTCAAGATGATTGTACATGTTCTGTCTTCCTCTCACGCTTCCAGAGAGGTCAGAAGGCTCAACAAACTTAACACCATTGGTGAATAACGAAGTTAATTCATCAAGAACCTCATCACCCTTAAGCTGCTCAAGTCTTTTGCTCTTCTCATGTGCATTTACAATAAGATTTTTTTTAACTCTCTCAACAACTTCTTCAGGTTTTAAGGCAACAAACTTGATTGGCTTTCCTATTTTCATCAAAATAAATCCTTTTTTCTCCAAAGACTCAAGAATATCATAGGTTCTTGACCTTGGAACATCAGAAATATTGCTTAATTCGCCAGCTGTAGAAACTCCTCTTGATAACAAAGCAGTCCAGATTCTGGCTTCATAGAGATTTAGGTCGAAAATTTTCCTCAACCTGCTTAGAAATTCTTCTTTGATTATCATTTATCCTCTTTTATCAGATTCTATTTAACATTTTAAACCTTTCTACTATTTAAACCTTTTCAGTTTTGCACTTCTTTAGAATTACGAAAAAAAGATGCTTAATTTTTTGTCTTTTATAGCAAACTCAATTTCTTTTCCATTCATCTTGCCGTCGACAAACTCAATTTTGTTGCTGTTTGTTCTCTCCAGTAAGAAGTGAATATTTTTGCTTAAAATTTTCTTGAAATCTTCATCAGTTTTTACATTTAAGTTAATTATATCTCCCTTTTTAAGACCAGCATTCTTTCTTTCAGCCTGAACCTTGCGCGCAAACTCCCTTGCAAATCCCTCTGCCTTAAGTTCAGGAGTTAATTTTGTATCAAGTTCAACTGTAATGGGAGAATTTTCTTTATTGTTTTTTAGTACAACTTCTTTTACATTGAGCTGCCTTTTTATCACTTCAGTCATATCTTTTGTTACACTAATTGGAGCTTTGATTTTTGCTTTTGCAAGAGGCCATCGCAGCCCAATTTTTGCACTATCTCTTTCAGACAGACCAAGTTCAATTATTTTTAAGATTTTATCAAACTCTTTTTCAAGTTTTTCATTTATTTTCTTCTCTTCAACTTTTGGCCAGTCAGATAAATGGATAGATTCTTCTTCTACAAACTCTTTCTTTCTCCATTCCTGCCACATCTTCTCAGAAAGAAGAGGCATAATCGGAGCATATAATTTGATTATTCCGATTCTTATATGATTGAGAACATCAAACGTCTCTTCGCTTCTTTCTCTTATCATTTGTATATATGTTCTGCTCAAATCATTTAATACAAAATTTTCTAGCTTTTGGACAACTTCTGGTAATTTGTAATTTCCATAGCTTTCATTAATCTCTTTTATGAGCGAGTTGAACTTTGATTCAATCCATCTGTCTTCAATGCTTGTTTTTTGTTTTGNGCCTTGTATCTGGCTTACAAAATTGTCTATATTGCCGATTGTTGCTATAATTTTCTGCAGTTCAGCAAGTTCTTCCTCATCATATGAGAAATTCTCTCCCTTTGAGAACTTTGCAAAATAATATCTCATATAATCTCTCCCGTACTCTTCTATAATCTCTGCAGGAGTGATTATGTTTCCGAGAGATTTTGACATTTTTTTCTTTCCCAAATCAAGAACCATACCATGAACAACAATGCTCTCAAAAGGCTTCTTGCCAAACGTTATCTCTGAAAGAATCATCTGCGAGTTCCACCATCCTCTAAACTGGTCCGACCCTTCTATATTCAAATCAGCAGGCCAAAACTTTTTGAACAATTTTTCGTCTCTTGGATATCCGAGTGCCGCCCAGCTTGAGACCCCAGAATCAAACCATACATCAAGAACTTCAGGAACTCTCTTTAGTTTTTTCCCAGAATGAGGCGATTTAATCTCTATTTCATCAATCCCGGGCTTGTGCAAATCAATTTTCTTTTTTCCCGATAATTTCTTTAGCTCGTCAACGCTCCCTATAACTATCTTTTCTCCTGTTTTTTTATCATACCATATTGGAAGCGGAGTTCCCCAATATCTTTGTCTTGAGACTGGCCAGTCACCTATTCCCTCAAGCCATGCTTTCATTCTTAATTTAGCCCAGTTAGGAACCCACATAGTTTTATCATTTTCTGCAATAAGTTTTTTTTGTATTTCTGATATTTTCAGGAACCATTGCGGCTGGGATATCATCAATAAAGGCGATTTGTCTCTCCAGCACAGCGGATAATCGTGCTCATATTCCATCTGATAAACAAGAGCCCCCCCATTTTTCAAATCTTCAATAATCTCTTTGTCAACTTCTCTCGCTTTTTTCCCAGCATATTTTCCAGCTTCTTCAGTCAACAAACCATTTATAGAAACAGGAGAGGGCATATCCAGCCCATACTCTTTTCCAACTTCGTAATCTTCTTTTCCATGCCCTGGCGCGCAATGAACTAATCCTGTTCCATCAGCTATTGTAACATATCTTGCAGATAAGACAACCTTGTAGCCATTTTTTATCTTTAGCTTTAAATTTTTAGCCAGAGGATTCTCATATTCCCATTTTTCCATCTTCTTGCCCTTAAACTCTTCTTTAGGTGTAAATTCGCTCTCAAGCATTTCCATTATCTTAGGAACAAGTTCTTTTGCAATAATCCATCTCTCCCCGTTTGATAATTCTATCTCCTGATATTCAATATCAGGATGAACCATAACTCCTGTATTTCCAGGCAATGTCCATGGAGTTGTTGTCCAGATTATCAAAAAAGTATTTTTCTTTTTCTTAAGGGGAAATTTTACAAATACAGATGTATCTTTTTGCTTTCCATATTCTATCTCATTGTAAGCAACAGCAGTTCCGCATCTTGTGCAGATATGAATTGGATATTTTCCAAGATAAAGCAACCCTTTCTTTTCAGCTTCCTTAAACGTGTGCCATATTGCTTCAATATATTCATCAGATAATGTCAGATATGGCTCCTTGAAATTCATCCAAATGCCAAGATTCTCAAATTCGCTATTCATTACTCCAATATACTGCGTGGCAAATTCTTTGCACTTTGAAACAAATTTTTGAACTCCGAATTTTTCAATATCCTGCTTTCCCTTTGAGCCAATTTCCTTCTCTATCTGGANCTCTATAGGTACTCCGTGAGTGTCATATCCAGCTCTATCAAACACATCAAACCCCATNATTCTTCTTGAGCGCATTGCTATATCTTTCAATATCTTATTTAGCGCAGTCCCCATATGGATATGCCCTGTTGCGTAAGGCGGTCCGTCCATAAAGTAAAA
>C687J35174_10005679_pt1 | contig 16355 bp, 19 predicted proteins | sample RifCSPhighO2_01_FD_35174 | JGI IMG/M metagenome (IMG submission 35174) | reverse complement strand
AAATGCTCATTGACACATCCAAGCTTTGGTCAGAATTTATATTTGACAAGGACAGGTTGATGTAAAACGGCTTGTCCATTTCGCTTTTTGAGTCAGATGATTCATCTATGCGGAGCTGTTTCGGAAGAACATTAATTGAAAGTGTGTCAGTTGAAATAGTTTCAGAGTTGAACCCGTTGTAGTAGCTCAATTTTCCTATGATAGACTTTATGCCAGATTGTTCAGGTGCAAATAATGTTGCAGTGCACGTTTGAGTATATTTGGGCGGCAAAGAGCCGCTCCATTTCATAACAGTGCCCTCAATTCTGCATCCGACAACATCTATAATGGCGAAAGGGTAGAAATCCTCAACATAACTTATTTTTGAAACGTCCAAGTCGGTGGGGTTGCTGATTATAATTTTTATTGGGGTTGATTCTTTTTGCAATAAAGTGCTGAATGACGCAGTGCTTGCTGCCGACAGGCTGCCGGTCTCCTTGTAAATGTCGGCATTGATGGTGTAATAGATTATGTAAGTTGTTATGTTTTTATCATAGTAGTCCGCACTGTTGATGCAGACCCTGAACACGCCGTTTGATTTGCATTCACCATTCGGTATGATCATATTAATTGTGGGAGTCATAACAAATGTTTGATTGCTGTACACATCGTATGTAAATCTAAAAGTGCCTTCTGTTAACTTTAGGTCGGTTTCCGTTATAACACTGCCAGAATGAATTTTGCTTTCAGCAAAAGCTATTGGAATAATAATAAAAATCATTGGCAAAAGCATCAAACTCTTTTTCATAATATGATAATTTACCCAAGATTATTTAAAATTAACTAATGAGACTAGAATAATTCGTGATTTACATATTTCAGGCAAAATTCCCTAGCTAAACACTTCCTGCCAGTTCATATATATGTTATTTGCAACTTCTATTATATCCATTCCTTTAATTTCTGCAATCTTTTTGTAGCTTTCAATAACATAAGACGGCTCATTTGAATGCTCCTTGTAAGGGCTTAAATACGGGCTGTCGGTCTCGCAGAATAACTGGGTGATTGGAGCAAGTTTTATATTTTCCTGGAACTGAAACGCCCTTACAACAACGGTAGGAATGGTCAAAAACCATCCATTGTCGATTATTTTTTTCACCAATGATTTTTTACCCGAGAAGCAATGCATTATTATTTTTTTGTTTTTTGATGATTCAAGCATCGCAATGCATTTTTCCTCTGCTTTTCTTGAGTGAATTACAATCGGCTTGCTTAATTCTTCTGACAGTTGAATCATTTTCTGAAAGTCTTCCATTTGCTGCTGGCTTTCACCGGCAACAAAATCCAATCCCACTTCGCTGACTGCAACAATGTTATTTTTATTTTTTTTAATGAAATTAATTTCCTCATCAATATCAAAATCCTTTACGTCCAGATGAGCTTCTCCTGTTTCAGCCTCTTTCTTTAATGCATCTCTGGGATAAATCCCCATTCCGCATTCAACAATATCATATTTTTTAGAAAGTTCAAGGCAAATCCTGTTTGTCTCGGGATTAATACCGTTTGTTATGATATGCTTTAATCCCGCATTTTTTGCCCTTTCAATTATTTCATCCATTTTATTGATTAATAAAGGGTGATCCAAGTGGGAATGGGTGTCGATTAAAAGGTTCATTTTAATTTAAACTAAACTTTTTATAAATTTTCCATTTGTGAATTTTTCTTTTTTTACTTACAAGCTTAAAAATAGTCAAATTATCCATGTAAACGTTGAAGTATTTTTCCTTATTTTGTAAAAATCTTTTAATTGATTTGAATTTTTTATTGCATCCTATGACTAAAGTACAATGAGGCACCAAGTTCTCTGCATCAACATTAGTCCAATCCAAATTTTTAATGGTTTTTAATTCTTTTATTAATTTTGAGATTAATCTTCCAGCATTAAATGAATTATTAATTTTTAAATATGCTACATCTTTTCCAAAAAACCCAAAACCGCCCACCTTAATTTTAGCTTTCCTGTTTCCATAAGCAAATTTTTCGATTTTTTCTTCCAATTTTTTTATATTCTTCAAATTAAAGGGGTATTTCAAAGTTAAATGGGTGGGGAGATTTTGTTTTTTAACTACAGTTAAACCAAATTCTTTTGCTATTTCATTTGCCAATGACTTATGATATTTTTCTAGTCCACCATTAAATACACAAGCAATAGCATACTTCATATTAATAGAACTTCGTATTTTGTTTATATAGTTATTCCTAAACTCCTAAACTAAAGATTTATAAGAGGATAATTATAACTATACAACATTATGAAACCAGTAAACCAAGTCAAGATTGATAAAACTCTCACAGTCAATGAGCTAGTCAGGAAAATGGATTCTGCAGGAGTTCTTGGAGTTGGAAGGCTTGGCAAGGCCGTAAATATCTGCGAAGAGATGATTGAAGACAAGGAATGCAAAGTATTTCTCGGATTGGCCGGACCTTTAGTTCCGGGCGGAATGAGGGAGATAATAATTGACATGATTGAAAATAAGTGGGTTGATGTTGTTGTTACAACAGGGGCCACTTTAACTCATGATTTGGGAGAAGCACTTGGCTACAGGCATTATCAGGGAAGCGCTACAGTTGATGATGAAGAACTGCACAAAAAAGGATTTGACAGGGTTTATGAATCTTTAATGCCAAACAAGATTTATGAAGGAATGGAAGATTTCATCACAAAAAATTTTGACAGTCTTAAAAATAAAAAATCAATAAAGGATTTTCTGTGGGAAATTGGAAGATTAACTCCAAAAAGATCCATTTGCAAAGCATGCTTTGAAAATAAAATTCCATTATTTTGCCCTGCAATTTCAGATTCTGGAATCGGCTTGATGATATGGGGGCATTTGGCTCGAAATAAGGAAGTTGAAACAAGAGCTTTTGAGGATTTGAAAGAAATAATTGACATTGCATGGACTTCAAAGAAAGCCGGAGTCATTTATTTTGGCGGCGGAGTTCCAAAAAATTATATACAGCAGGCAATGCAGCTTGCGCCCAGAATGGCTTTATATGGTGTGCAGGTCACAATGGACAGGCCCGAGCCCGGCGGAAGTTCCGGCGCAGAATTAAGAGAAGGAATCTCGTGGGGCAAGATGAATCCTAAAGGAAAATTTGTTGACTTAATTTGTGATGCTACGATTGCGATGCCAATTATTTATGCTGCACTGAAGGAAAGGATAAAATAAAAAATAATTCAATAAATAAATTAAAACTCTTAAAAATGAAATCAATCCAAGAAATCAAATCCATGAAAGGAAGGCAAAAGATCGTTATGTTGACCGCTTATGATTTTCCGACTGCAAAATTGATGGACGGAATTGTGGACGTGATTCTTGTTGGTGATTCTCTTGGAATGGTTGTTTTGGGTTATGAGAATACAACCCAAGTCACGATGGATGACATGCTGAGGGCAACAGGCGCTGTTGCGAGAGGCACAAGAAATACTTTAATTGTCGGAGACATGCCGATTGGGACTTATGATAATGAAGAATCCGCTTTGAAAAATGCAAAACTGTTTTTGAAAGCAGGAGCGCATGCTATCAAAATTGAAAGGAAGCCAGAGATTGCTGAATTTCTTGTGAAAAGCGGAATTGAAGTGATGGGACACGTTGGATTAACTCCGCAGACAATAACCAATTTTAAATTACAGGGAAAAGACAAGGAAAGCGCTGAAAAGATTTTACAGGAGTCGATTGATTTGGATAAAGCCGGGTGTTTTTCATTGGTTTTGGAATGTATTCTCCTATCACTTGCAAAAATAATAACGGAAAAAATTTCAATGCCTACAATAGGGATTGGAGCAGGAATTCATTGCGACGGGCAGGTTTTGGTCACAAACGATATTCTTGGATTATATGGTGACTTTAAGCCGAAATTTTTGAAAAGATATGCTGAAATAGGAAATGAAATGAAAACTGCTTTTGAAAATTATACAAAAGATGTAAGAGAAGAAAAATTTCCCGCTGATGAAAATAGTTTTCACTGAAAGAAATTAAACTAAATAAGAACTTTATTTTCAAAAACTTTGAAAAAAATCACAATCTATTTATATCATTAATATCCCTGCTTTTTTATGGTTCATTTCACGGAATTAAGGGGCAACAAAATTTATGATTTAAAGGAGAATTGCCTGGGCAGGCTTACCGATCTTGTTTTTGTTGACGGCACAAAATACGCGGAAATAACTCACTTAATTTATGAGGATGAAAATAAATACAAAAAAAAGATCCCGTGGGCCTTTGTCAAGGAATTCATGCAGGATAGCAAAGGAAATAAAACTTTTATAAGCATCCATTTGAACTCCCCAGTTGATGCCATCACCCAGTTCTTCATGAAGGAGAGGGAAGTGCTTGTGGGAGATATTCTAGATAAACAGGTTATTGATGTTGACGGCATCAAGATTGTCCGTGTCAATGACGTGATTTTAGGAAAAGTTGACAATAAACTGTCTATTGTTGCAGTCAGTGTGGGGGCTTTAAGCCTGATGAGGAGGTTGGGATTCGGAAAAATTACCGGATTGGTTTCTTCTAAAATAAAAGAAAATATCATACCGTGGAAATCCGTTGAAAGGCTTGAGCCGGAAGTTCACGATTTGCACTTAAAGCTGCAAAAAAACAAGATTGCGGACCTTCATCCGGAGGATATTGCCGACATCATGGAGGATCTGACTCACACCGAAAGAATACTGATATTCAACAGCCTCAATACGCAAAAAGCTGCAAAGACCTTGATAAAAGCCGGAGAGAATGTCCAGGATTCTGTGCTTAAGAGCTTCAAGATAGAGAAAGTCAAAGAGTTGCTTGAAAATATCCCCCATGACCAGGCCGCAGATATTATCGGCATGATGCCCAAGCATAAAGCTGAAGAAATTCTGAAGTCAATGAGGAAAGAAACATCTGCAAAGATAAGAAAGATTCTTGATTATTACCCTGAGTCAATCGGCTCGATAATGAAAACTGAATTCATTGCGATTCCGGAAGATTATACATCAGAAAAGACAATTGATTTGCTAAGGCAGCTCAAGCCTTCGTCTGACAAGATATACCATCTTTATGTTGTTAATAAAGATAATCACCTTGTCGGTGTCCTGTCGATAAGGGCTTTGCTGACTGCGGATCCAATAAGCAATGTTGCAGATTTCATGAAAAAGCAGGTTGTGTATGCAAGAGACACAAGCACAAAAGAGACTGCTGCAAGGATTATGGCAAGATACGATTTATACCTGCTGCCGGTTGTTGACAAAGAAGGAATCCTAAGGGGAATATTAAAGGCGGACGATGTATTGGAAGGATATATACCAAAAAGATTAAAGAGGGAGAAGTTCGTTCCATTGAAAACTAAAGCAAGGCAAAATGGAAACTCCAAGAAAGTTTGAGTGGAAGCATATTCTGTTCATACTCGGCATCATAGGGCCCGGAATAATTACTGCAATTGCAGATAACGATGCGGGCGGAATAGCAACGTATTCTGTAGCAGGAGCAAATTTTGGCCTGGCGATGCTGTGGACATTGATACCAATTACAATTCTACTGATAATTGTGCAGGAAATGGTTGCAAGGCTTGGCGCCGTGACCGGCAAGGGACTTTCTGACCTCATACGGGAGAATTTCGGAGTGAAGACAACTTTTTTTATCATGGTTGGGCTATTGATTGCCAATTTATTTGTCACAGTTTCTGAATTCGCAGGAATTGCCGCTGCCGGAGAATTATTTGGGCTGAGCAGGATCATTCTAGTGCCATTTACCGCCATAATAGTTTGGTTTCTGATAGTGAAAATGGATTACAAGAAACTCGAAAAAATATTTCTCATTCTTATTTTATTTTACTTTGCATACATTATTTCAGGCTTTATGGTGAAACCAAACTGGGGGGCGGTTTTTAAGAGTACAATAACCCCCACAATGCAATTCAACAAGTCTTTTATTTTTTTGATTATAGCACTGGTGGGGACGACAATAACTCCGTGGATGCAGTTCTATCTCCAGTCATCAATTGTAGAAAAAGGAATTAGGAAAGCTGAATACAAATACAGCAGATGGGATGTCATAGTCGGATCTTCTTTTACCAATATCATTTCTTTTTTTATAATTATTGCATGTGCTGCTGTTTTATTTTCAAATGGAATAATGGTAAATGATGCAATTGACGCTGCCAAGGCCCTCGAGCCGCTAGCCGGACGATATGCACTATATCTTTTTGGAGGGGGGTTCTTTATCGCTGCATTATTTGGCGCATTTATTCTTCCTTTGTCTACATCGTACTATTTATGCGAGGCATTTGGATGGGAGTCCGGAGTGAATAAAAAATTTGGCAATGCTAAAAATTTCTATATTATAATACTTTTTATGATTATACTATCAGCAGGAATTGTATTAATACCAAGCATAAATTTAATTTATTTAATACTCCTTGCGCAATTCATAAATGGGCTAATACTGCCAGTCCTGATTATAATAATACTTAAATTAATTAATGACAGAAAGCTGATGGGCAGTTATGCAAATAAAAGATGGGTTAATATGATAACATGGACGGGCTGTGCTCTTATAATTATCGCATCACTTTCAATGCTTGTTGTGACAATTATAGGCCCTTAGGCATATTAACAACTTTTATAAACCAACATTTCCCCTTATCCGATATATGAAAAAATCTAATCTTAATGGAAAGACGATAATTGTAGGAGTTGCAGGAGGAATTGCGTGCTATAAAGTTATTAATCTGATAAAAGAATTTAGGAAGAATGGAGCTCATGTTCAGGTAATAATGACAGAAGCTGCAACTCATCTTGCGGATATCCAGGATTTTGAAAAAGCCTCAGGAAATGAGGTTCACACAACTTTATTTCATCCAAAAGTAAACTTCGCGGAATATATTAAGAAAAATATACCGATAAACCACATTTCGCTTGCAGATGCTGCTGACCTATTTTTGATTTGCCCAGCTACTGCAAATACAATAGGCAAAATTGCAAACGGCATTTCAGACGACTTACTGACTACTTCAATAACTGCGACAATCGCACCTGTGCTTATATGCCCCGCAATGAATGTCAAGATGTGGAAAAACCCAATCACGCTGGAAAATGTTTCAAAATTAAGGAAGTTAAACTATCATTTTGTCGAGCCGGAGTATGGGGAACTAGCCTGCGGCTACAAAGGAATAGGAAGATTGGCAAAATTAAACAAGATTGTTGAAAGAATTGAATCATTAATAAAACAGAGAAATAATTTCAAGGGCAAAAAAATTCTTGTGACTGCAGGCGCAACTTTTGAGGAGATTGACCCTGTAAGGGTTATTACCAATAAAAGCTCAGGAAAGATGGGAAACATGATAGCAGAACAAGCGTTCTTAAGGGGTGCTGATGTTTTATTGTTAAGAGGCCATAATTCAGCTGAACCCTATTATAATTTAAATGATAAAAAATTTTCCACGGTTAAGGATTTGTTTGGAAAAATTAAAAACAATATAAAAAATTATGATATAATAATTCATGCGGCCGCTGTTTCTGATTTTGAAGTAAGTAAAGAGAAAAGGAAAATTAAAAGCGGCAGGGACTTGCATTTGGAATTAACACCAACAACAAAAATACTTGAAAAGATTAAGAAATTAAAAAAGAAAATATTTCTGGTTGGATTCAAGGCTGAATATAATTTCTCAAAAAATAAATTGGTAAAAAGTGCTTATAACCTTTTAAAATCTTCAAATTCTGATTTAATTGTGGCCAACGACGTCGGCAGGGAGAATGCAGGATTTGATGTAGATACGAATGAAGTTTTTATTGTTGACGCAAAGAGAAAAGTTGAGCATATCGAGTTGAGTGATAAAAGAGTTGTGGCTGATAGGTTGCTGGATAAGATAATTAAAAGATTATAAGGTTGTTATAGGTCTCGATTGCAGGATAAATATTTTATTGCCTTTGACTGCAAATTCTATATCTTGGGGAGATTTAAAGGTAGATTCTATCTTTAGAGTTGTTTTTGATAAATTTTTAATAATATTATTGTGTAGCTTAAATGACACTGATTTATTCTTAATTTTTAGAGTTTTTCTGTCAACAAAATAATTATCTGGAGTAATTTCACCTGAAACCAGCTTATCACCTAAACCCCTAGTAACTTCTATCAAAACATAGTTTTTATCAACTGGGTCAACTGTGAAAATAACACCGGCGTAATCAGCATCAACCATTTTTTGCACGATAACTGCCATTTTTATATCATTTAGCTTTTTATTTTTAAGATAAGCTTTTGCTCTATCTAATTTAATAGAATTTTTACAGTTTTTTATTGCATTAAATAATTGTTTTTCATTTTGTATATTCAAAAAACTATCGAATTGTCCCGCAAAACTTGATTTCTCTGAATCTTCATCGGTTGCTGAGCTTCTGACTGCAACTTTTGATTTTAATTTCTTAAATTTTGATATTATATTGTCTTTGGTTTTATTATCAATTTTATTTATTTTAGTTGAAATACAAAATCCTTCCGGAACATTAAATCCATTTTGTATTAGAAATCCTAGATTAACTGCTTTGCCTCCGAATAAATTAACTTCTTCTCTTTTAATGTCTTTTAAATCTTTTATCATTTTAATTTTTTAACTATACCGGTGTTTGCATCAACTTCCACCAAATCGCCATCCTTTAGTACTTTGGTTGCAAATTTTGTTCCAATTATACACGGTTTGTTCATTTCGCGTGATATTATAGCGGCGTGGCAGGTTATGCCGCCTTCATCTGTCACAATTGCACCAGATTTTTCCATGATTGGAACATACCAGGGAGAAGTCATATTGGCAACTATTACATCGCCGTCTGCAAAGTTTCCAAGTTGCCTTCTATTTGTGATTATTTTTACAGTTCCTTTTACTTTTCCTTTATTTGCAACTGAACCTTTTATTTCTGCTATGCCACTTAGCGGTTTTTCTTTGTTTAATTTAATGCCAAATTTCTTCAAAAAAGAACTTGTGCCTTTATAATGAATAACTTTGTCTTTGAAGTAGATATAAGGAAATTTTTTCCTTTGATTTATCTTGTCTGAAAGTTTAGTGTTTTTAATAAAATCTCCTAACTCCTTAAGTGTTAAGTGTTTTAAATCTTCTGCGTTGCATTTTTTAATATCGGCGATTTTATCCAAGAGCAGGTTTATTGCTTCAACCCCGTCATTGAAGAAAACATTACCTTCTGCCTTCCTCCATGAAATTGCCTTACTTACAATTCGGTCTTCATATAATCTAATCCCTTTTTTCATAAATTTTTCATGAAACATTGCAAGGTGGTGGGAGATCAAAACTCCGATATACCCATTAGACCATAAGTCAGTTATATCCTTAAGGGCATCAAGCATTTCTTTTTCTGTTTTGATTGGAGAATTTTGTATTTCCTTTATTTTGTTCAAAGAATTGATCATCATTTCATGAATTTTCATGAACTTATTTTCATTAGCCTTAATCCAAATTGACAAATTCTTTGGAAGTTTTTCTTCAAAGCTTTTGAGATCTGTATAAAATTCAAAAACTTTATCGTTATGCCTAAATAAAGTTGTATGATAAATTAATCCTGTGTATTCATTAAATTTGTACATTCTTCCATTATACCATGCTTCCATGGCAATAAGCGGAGCATCTCTGGTCAGGAAATGAGTAAGTAAAGTAAGCCTTGATTTTTTCCCGTTATTCATAAAACCTCAATCTTTAGCGTTTAATCGCCATTTCGTAAAAACTTGGATAAACTCGAATTCTCCTATGATAACCTATAAGGGAAACATACATTACTTCTGCTGCTGCTCTGGCTTCATCAAATTCATGTGTGACAAAATGCCTCAAATTAAATCCTTGATCATTTGCAAGTCGCACTAATCTAACATAAGACAATGGGCATGTTCTATCTAAAATTTGAGGGTAATCTGGCGTTCCAAAGTTATGTTGGATTAATTTGTTCCATCCTAGGCGCTCAAGTATCATTTTTAGTTTTTCTTCCGAAACGTCGGAATAAAGAATGTTTGAATTTCCTGCTTGCAAAGCCTTATCAAGAGTCACTTCAGATCCATTAAGGGGGATTCCAATATTTTTTTGTCCAAAAGCATCTATTTTTTCTACCAAAGTATCAAGATTGTAAGCAATTGCTTTTTGGGGTTTTTTTGTCATTTTAATCACTTCCAAGAAATCACACCGCAATATTTAAATATCATGAACAACTATTAGTGGTTGTTTCAACCTAATTTAGTTTAAAATGGAACAAGAATTAAGAAGTTTAGGGCTATCCGAATACGAAAGCAAAGTGTATATCACATTAGTTAGAGACGGCACTTTAACAGGGCTTAAAACAAGTATGGCAAGCAATGTGCCACAGGGAAAAATATATGAGACTATTTACAAATTATCAGATAAGGGATTTGTTTCCATTATGAATGCAAAACCAAAATTGTTCAAAGCTATCGACCCGGAAATCGCCCTTAAGCAGTATATAAAATTAAAAAAAGAAAATTTAATTGAACTTGAAAAAAATCTACCAAAGAGAATAAAACAGCTTAGCAGCCTTAGAACAAAAGAAACTGACGAAAAGGTTTCAATCTTTAGAGGTAAGAAAAATGCGTTTACTGCAAATCATTATCTAATGGATTCAGCCTCCAAATCAATAGATATGATGTTTACATTTGAAATCATCCAAACGCTAACAAAAAGGATTTTGCTGGATAAGATTTCAAAAGGACTTAAAATAAGAATTCTAGCCACTAAAAAGGAAAATAGAGCACTAATTAGGGAAATTTTAGGTTATGGCTTAGAAGTCCGATTTTATCCTGTGCAGGAACTCAGAATATTTATCAAAGATGGAAAAGAATCCAATATACAGATATTAAACAAAAAAAATTTTTTAGATAGAACCAATATATTAATCCAAAGCGAAGAACTTTCAAAAGCATTAAAACACTATTTCGACAAAGTCTGGAAAAAGGCAGAAATAATAAAATAATCATTAACTTTTTAAAAGATATAAACAACCTAATTCTATGAACTCTGCAAAAGCATTTGCTCCTGCGAACATAAGCTGCATTTTCAAGATATACGACCACAAAAACCCCAGATGGATGGGCTCTTATGGGGTTGGATTTACGCTAAACCAAGGAGTTATTGTCGAAGCTGCAAAGTCAAAAAGAAATGAAATTATTTTTAATAAGAAATCAATAAATTTCCCGGCTGTAAAAAGTGTGATCAAAAAATTAACAAATAAAAATTTAAAAATAAATATAAAATCAAAATTGCCATTGGGATGCGGCTTTGGGCTAAGCGGGGCAAGCGCCTTGGCAAGTGCTTATGCAATTAATAAATTATTAAATCTAAAAAAAACAAACAAGAGATTGGCAATAATCGCCCATATTGCAGAAGTCAAGAATAAAACTGGATTGGGGGACGTTGTAAACCAGTTTTACGGCGGATTTTGCGTCAAATTGAAGCCGAGCTCAAGCTTTGAAATAGTAAAAGTGCCATTAAGCAATATTGATGTTTTTTGCCGATATTACAGCAAAATCTCCACCAAATCAATACTAACCAACACAAAAATAAGAAACAAAATCAATGATACAGCTACTGTATCTTTGGGTAAAATAAAAAATCTGATTGAAGATAGTCAAAATATAATATTCAAGGAATTAATAAACATTTCAAAGGAATTTTCAATCAACAGCGGATTGCTAAAAGATAAAAAAACCATGGAAGCGATAAAAAGCATAGAAAAAAATAATGGAAATGCATCGATGATAATGCTGGGAAATTCTGTTTTCAGCGACAAAAGCTTTAAAGGAGCGCTGAAATTCAGGATTTCAGACGAAGGTGCGCACTTAATATGAAACTGCCAAAATCCCATCCAAGGTATAAATCATTAAAAAACAGGGATTTGATAGTCAGCGGGATAAGAAAGGGAGTTACCTCAATTCATGGATTGATTGCTCACGGAAGAGGAGAGGCATTTGATTATCTCATAGGAGAAAAAACAAATAAATTTGCCGAGAAATCAATTGAAGCTGCGGCTGCCCTGTTACTAAATGCCAAGCACCCAGTTATTTCTGTAAACGGAAATACTTCAGTTTTGATTCCGAGAGATTTAGTTCAATTATCAATATTAATCAATGCTCCTTTAGAGATTAATATATTTCATTCATCTAGAAAAAGAGAAATTAAAATAAAACATCACCTTGAAAAACACGGTGCAAAAAATATCCTAATGCCTGATAAAAGTCATAAAATAAAGTTTCTTGATTCCAATAGAAAATATGTAAATCCAAACGGTATTTTGAAAGCTGACGTAGTTTTTGTTCCGCTCGAAGACGGTGACAGGACAGAAGCATTAATAAAAAATGGAAAGAAAGTAATTACAATAGACTTGAACCCATTATCAAGAACAGCGCAAAAGGCTACAGTAACTATTGTAGACAATATAATCAGGACAATGCCATTATTGATTAAGACCGTAAAACAATTGAAAAATTATGATAAAACTAAATTTGAAAAAATAGTGAATAATTACAATAACAAAAAAATTCTTGAAGAAGCACTGAGCGAAATTAGAAACTCATAAAATATATTTCAAAATTTCCCTTAAATCTTTTTTCTCTATGACAACATCTGCAGCCGTTTTCACCTCATCATGCTTGCAATTGAACGCTATGCCTAGTCCCGCTTCTTTTAATATTTTTATGTCGTTAAGATAATCTCCGATAAAAACGCATTCTTTCAGGCTTAGCCCTTCCCTTTCAGCTATTTTTCTGAGTGCAATCACTTTGCCATCCATATCGAATTCTGTTGCCTCGACTTTATCTATGTTTCCATCTTCATCAAAATAAATCCTGCTCAAAAATACGTCATCAAAAAGATCACGGTAATTTGGAATAAATTTATCCAGAAGCACATTGAGGGAGCCAGAGATTATTGCCAATTTCATGCCGTGCCTCTTGAGATCTTCCAGCGTGTCAATAGCACCCTCCATCAGGCACAGGACGTCTAAAGCCCTAAAGAAATCATCCTTTTTGGCATTCTTTTCGCGCCATAAATTTATGTCATGCTCTGCCCACTGCATGTAAGTTATCTTTCCGCCAAAGAATTTTCTTTTGGCATCCTCTCGTCTGTGTTTGTCTGTATTGAAATAGTCATGAAAAACCTGCCAGGAGAAAGTAACGTTGTCTATCAAAGTTCCATCAACGTCGAAACACACCAATTTGTATTTTGACATGATATTGGGAGAAGTACATCTCAATTTAAAGGTTATTAATTTGAAAAATATTTCAAGAAATTTAAAGTATAATTATTAAATTATAACTATAATGTGATTAATCAAATACTATTAAATTTCAACATTTTTTGCTGAATTCACCTTTCATGTCATAAAATATTTCGCAGAATTTTTTTGTGGCCAATTTGAGCTCTTTCTGCCCGGATTGTGTTATTCTGTATTGCTTTGTCTTGCTGCTGCTCTTGATTTCGTTTATGAAGCCGCTTTCATTCAGAAATTTCAGAACCGGATAAATTGTGCCGGGGCTCGGCTTCGAGCCTTTTCTCTTCATTATCTCTTTTCGAATTTCTTCACCGGACATATTCTTCTTGGCTATCATTCTCAAAACTATAAAGCTAAGAAAACCCCTCATATCGCAGCAGCATTTCTCCATGCTTTATCAATAAAAGCGCGAGTATATATAATTTTCCCCATGCCGCCCTGATTGGTATCGTATGACCGATAGGTTTATATATTAGTATCGTATATCCGATATTCAGTTTATATATACTTTTAAGGAGGAAGCCAAAATGGAACCAAAAGGAAAAGGAAATTGCGGATGTTAGTTTTAATTTATTTTTAATTTTTTATCGCGAATTATTTTTAATGATATCAACAATGGATTATATGGAGGCAATAAAATGGAAGAAAACTGTTGTGAATCAGGAAGCGGAGGATGCTGCTCAAATGAAGCCGAAGGAAAATGCGGCTGTTCGGGCGAAAGCAACTGCTGTGAAAAAAGTTATGACAAGATGGGCATGATGATGTGGCTTGCGCACAGCGCAAAGATGGAACTTATCAAAGAAAAGATGAAGAAAAAGCTCGAAGCTGCCAAAGGCAAGAAGCTTGACCAGGTTGCTGAATTATTTGTCGATGCAATGATGGAAAAATACAAGGACGAAGCTGAATCGGAAAAGAAAAAAGAAGAGCTTCAGCAGAAATTCGACGCTATATTCGAAAAAGAGTAAAGAATTCATCAATTTTTTTTTATATGGGCTGGATTTCCCCTCTTTTCCGGCCCGTATAAATTTTGAATTTTTTTTATTTAACATGAATTACGAACAAGAGCTAAAAAAAGCAAAAACTTTTGCAGATATATTTGAGTTAGTCAAGAGCATCGTAATGGAATCATTAGGAGCTGAGCAGGCTGGATTAATGGTTGGTGTATCTGACTTAGGGGCCTTTTCCCATGGATTTGTGGGCGCATTTTATTCTTTAAATGCAAACATGATTATCATAAACAAAAAGCCGCTTGCAAGAATCCTGCAAACAAACCCATCCATTTACAATTATTATCTGTTTCACGTGATACTGCATGAGTACATCCATTCCATTGGGTCATACGACGAGATGCAGACGAGACAGCTTGTATACCAGGTAAGCAGCCGCCATTTTGGCAGTGAGCACACAGTGACTAAGTTAGCCCAGGATATAACCAAGTTCATGCCAAATTTAATATATGAGGAGGACTTGCCCAGTGATGATGTTAGCATAGAGTTTATTAAGGGAATTGACAAAAAAAATATTAACTACATAAATTAACTGCGTAAATTGACAAAATGAAAATTGGAGCGTGATGAAAAATGAACATACCTTGGGGAAGCGATCCCGCAAAAAAATTTGTGACAAATGTAGGTTTAATTACCAGTACAGGCCCCTACGGTGACAACATAATGTCAGCGGAATGGACGCACCAGGTATCCTATGAGCCGGGTCTGATAGCGATTTGCCTCAAATCAAGTGAAGCAACTCACGCAAATATTGAAGAAGAGAAAGAATTCGGGATTAATTTATCCGCGCAAGACCAGAATGTCCTTGTGAGCGTCGCAGGGGGAAGCTCCGGGAAAAATGTAAATAAAATTGAACTACTTAGGGAATTGGGGTTTAAATTCTCCAGGGCAAAAAAAATAAAGGTCCTGATGGTCGACGGGGCTGCACTTAATGTTGAATGCAGACTGGTAAATACAATAGAGCTCGGAGACCATACTTTATTTGTAGGTGAGGCGGTGGAAGTGCATCCAATAACTGCAAAGGAACCTATAGTTTATCACGGCCAAAAGTTTTGGAAATTAGGAGACAATATTCCAAGAACCTCAGAACAGGAAATGAATAAAATTAAATCACTTATTGAAAAACATACAAAAAAGTAGGAAATGGAAATAAATATTCTTAAATCATCCGAAAGGGGCGTTTCCGAACATGACTGGCTTTCGAGCAAGCACAGCTTTAGCTTTGCAAATTATCATAATCCAAGCCGGATGAATTTCGGGCTTCTCAGGGTTTTTAACGATGATAAAGTTGAGTCCGGCATGGGCTTTGGGATGCACCGCCATGACAATATGGAAATAATTTCAATTGTCCTTGAGGGATCTTTGGAACACAGGGACAGCATGGGAAATCACGGAATAATAAAAGAGAGGGAAGTGCAAAGAATATCTGCAGGCACCGGAATTTCACATTCTGAGTCTAATCATTCAAAAACCAGTAAAGCCCATTTTCTGCAGGTTTGGGTCGAGCCAAATGAAATGAATCTGAAACCAAGCTATGAGCAGAAAAGTTTTTTGAAGTATGGGAAAAATAAATTGAATATTATTGTATCCGGAGGCAAAAATAAGAATTCATTATATCTGCACCAAGATGCTGTTTTCTCAATTGGGGTTTTTGATGAAAATAAAATTATAAATTACATGGTAAAAAAACCTGAACATGGGGTTTATATTTTTATCATAAATGGGAATGTTGAGCTTGGAAAAAATGAACTGCTGGATGGGGATTCTGCTGAAATCCGCAATACAGAGAAAGTGGAAATCAAAACAAAAGATAAAAGTGCTATTTTAGTTATTGAAGTGCCTATGACTAATTAATTATTTTCTGAGTTTTATCATGTTAGTTATTCCATGCCTTTCCTTTGTTATCAGATTTTTTTGATGAATTCTGCATTGGTCGGTTTTGTTGGGGGAATTTTGGGTATTTCGCTTGGCTCAGTTATATCCGGATTTTTGCCTAACCTGCTGTCCGGCAGCTTACCGGGCGGGAGTCTGAAGACAGTTATTCCAATAAGCTTGCT
>C687J35174_10005674_pt1 | contig 16366 bp, 21 predicted proteins | sample RifCSPhighO2_01_FD_35174 | JGI IMG/M metagenome (IMG submission 35174) | reverse complement strand
TGATAACTATGAGTACTAAATACGCATCTATTATTAAGAACCTTCGCACGAAAGGCGGGCTCTCACAGCTCTCCATGGCCGAAAAATTGGGCCTTTCCCGCCAGTCCTATATGGCGGTTGAGCGAGGAGCTAGAGAACTAACACTTGATGAAGCGGATAAGCTCTGCGGCATTTTTGGTATCACTATGGAGGATCTCGCTAAGTCCACAGAGCCGAAGTACGAGAAGTATAAGCAGATGATTCTGGCTCTTTTGAGTTCGCAGATCTCCGAAGATGGCAAAGTGCCCAAGACCAAACTGGCAAAACTTTTATACCTTTCTGATTTTGCTTGGTTCTACAACAATCTTGAAAGTATGAGTGGTATGCAATATCTGCGCCGAGCATACGGACCAGTTCCCGACCCCTATTTCCGGGCACTTGCAGAGCTAGAGGATGAAGGGAAAATCAAAGTTGATCACAGGGGCGATGCTATGCTAGTTTCTCTCGGGGGAGGGGCAGTACACGAAGGATTAAACTTGCTTGGTAAAAAAGAAATTGATCTGATGCATAAAATCTCCTTAAAATGGAAACACAAGAGAACCCCAGAAATCGTTACCTTTACTCATGAACAATTGCCATACAAGCTCTGTGCTCCAGATGAGGTTATCCCGTATGGGCTGATAACGCAGGAAGATCCTGACCATGTCTACTAACTATGTTGTCGTCTTAGAGAAGTATGCCGAAAGGCACTATGTCTCAAATTTCAAAAAGAAACATAAAGGTGCATGGGACATCACCTGGGAGGCTATCGTTGAGGAGTTTCGGCGCATGGATTCATTGTTCGAAACTACGATTGCTGAAACTATCGCTGAAAAGGGGAATATTAAAATCTGTAAGACCGAATTTCGCGTAGCAAAAACTCAAGAATCTAGACACGGATCTGGCAACAGATGTATCGTCGCGGTCGCCAAAAGCACGTGTACTGTGCATGTGCTTTTGGTATACGGTAAGAATGATATAGCTATTCACAACGAAACGGCCGAATGGAAACACAAAATCAGAGAGAATTATCCGGAATACAGTGATTGGATCTAAGTCCTAGTGTTAACTTTTGCACTCTAGTATATCGCCGGGCTGACATTCGAGGGCTTTGCAGATTTTTTGAAGTGTTGAGAAGCGAATTGCTTTGGCTCGGCCGTTTTTGAGGATGGAGATGTTGGCTATGGTGATGCCGACCTTGTCGGCAAGCTCGGTGACGCTCATCTTGCGCTTGGCAAGCATAACGTCGATGTTGATGATAATTGGCATATGATTTAGCGAAATCATGTCGCACAATACCGTCCTTTGGAGTGCGACTTCATACCGTTAGGTCGTTCTCGGATTTCATGTCCACGGCTTTTTGCAAAGTCCCTTCAAACACCTTGGCCGCGATGGCTACGACGCCAAAGGCGAAAATCATGAGTAGTCCCATAAAGACGCCGCCCGCGATGTCATCCTTGCCCCGCTGGAAAATAAATAGGTAGGTTTCGGCTCCAACCACAAAAGCGACAAGAGTCATCGCGCAGTATCTAATAGTTCGCAAAGCCTTTACCGATTTGAGTGAGTAAACTTCGTCCCGCCCGATATAGCCGAGTAATTTGAATACTTGATAGAGGGCTATGAAGAAGGGGATAGAGGCTAGGTACGCGCAGGCCAAGAAGGGGTCATCGAAGTAAATCTGGGAGAGCGTGGCCCCCACATTCCTCCCCTCGATGGTAGGTTCCCAAAGCATAAAGGCCACGGCCCCAACGCCAATGAGTACAGTGACCACTTGAAGTAATATTGTTGAGCTTTTTCGCATTAACCTAGCTTACTCTAACCCATATCGTTTGTCAATATATGTTTATCGTTATTTGTGGATATAGATCAATAATCGTGAAAAAGACGAAAAATACGGCTATTTTCACGTTTATCTTGACAAAACCGTTAAGATGGCTATACTTACTATATGGCACGGGTAATTTCGGCAAACAAAAAAATTATTGAGTTTCGAGACAGATATTACAAAGTATCAGCGGGCAAAGATGCCCTGCTCAAGCTCGTTTCTGAAGCGGAGGTTGCCGAGCAAGTCTACAACTCCAATGCCATCGAAAATAGCACCCTAACTCTGGAGGAAACAGAGAAGATTCTACTTCAGATTGACCTCGATAGGTATATCAGTGAGCGTGAGATTTTTGAAGCTAAGAATCTCGCTCGGGTAGTCTCGTATATTGATAAGCGAGCCAAAGAACAGGAGCTCTCGCTCGAGGTTATACTCTCACTCCACAAAATGTTGATTTCAAATATCCGTGATGATATCGCGGGGCGCTTTCGTAAAGACAAAGAGTTTGTGCGAGTCGGTAGTCACATAGCCCCAGCACCTCAAGAGATACTTGAGAGATTAGAAAAGATGCTCTCAGACTATCACGCAAGCAGTCATGAAAGCGTTATCAAACGCATTGCAAGATTGCATTTGGCTTTTGAATATACGCACCCATTCATAGACGGCAATGGCCGTATTGGTCGTGTTCTCAATAATTACCTTTTAATCCGTGAGGGTTATGTGCCCATTAATATTAAATTCATTGACCGGCAAAAGTATTACGATGCCTTTGCTGAATATGATAAAAGGGGAGCAACTAAGATAATGGAGGAGATCGTAGCCAAGGCGCTAACCAACAGCTATCACAAGCGTCTGGCGTATCTAGAAGGCAAAAAAATTGTGACTCTTAATGAGTATGCCAAGAGGATGAAGCTCTCGCACTCAAATCTGATTAACAAAGCCACCCGCCAAACCATTGAAGCCTTCTTAGAAAAAGGCGTGTGGAAGATAGGAATTAGTGGCAACTCTTAAAAATTATGGAAGTTACGTTCATAACGGGGAATCAGAAGAAGGCGGATTACTTGGCTAAGTATCTTGGCCACCCGGTCAAGCACTTGAAGCTTGATTTGGATGAGATCCAGTCGCTCGATCTTAAAGAGATTGTAGAGCACAAAGTGCGTCAAGCTTATGAGAAAGTTAAGGGCCCGGTGATTGTGGAGGATGTGTCGCTTGAGTTTGAGGCGCTAGGCGGTTTGCCTGGGCCCTTCATACGATTCTTTGTCGACAATGTGGCATACGAGACTATGTGCGAGATGATAAATGGCAAAAGCCGCAGAGCCACGGCCAAAGCTACAATGGGTTACTACGATGGCCAAACTCTGAAAATATTTGAAGGCGCCCTTGGTGGCGAAATAGCAATGAAACCCTCGGGCGACAACGGTTACGACTGGGACAAAATCTTTATCCCTGACGGCTACAAAGTTACCAGAGCCAACCTTAGCGAGGAGGATTATCAAAGTACCTACCTAAAAATTAAACCCTTCGCCGCTCTGAAAGATTTCTTGGCTAGTTTTTAGAGTGAAAAATAAAATAAGTAAAAAGTTCGAATTTCGCTACATTTATGAATAAGAAGATTGTGTTAGCGGGCGGATGCTTTTGGGGTCTTGAGGATTTGATTAGGACTCAACCCGGAGTGGTGAGTACCGAGGTTGGCTACACCGGAGGGGAGAACGAAAATCCCACTTACGAGAATCATCCCTGCCACGCTGAGGCGGTGGAGATCGAATATGACCCCAGCAAAACAACTTACACCAAGCTCCTCGACTTCTTCTTCCAAATTCATAACCCCACGACCCTAAATCAGCAAGGCAATGACGAAGGTACCTCATATCGCTCGGCCATCTTCTACGGCAACGAGGAGGAGAAGAAGGCGGCCCAAGACTTTATCGAAATTGTGAACAACTCCGAGCGTTGGCCGAACCCCGTGGTCACAATCTTGGAACCATTGGGTAAGTTTTACGTGGCCGAAGCGTATCATCAAGACTATCTTCAGAAAAACAAAGGAGGCTATACCTGCCACGCCATCTGGTTCGACAGCTACTTAAAACAGTAAACCCCTAGACCCGTAGCCCCCAAAAGCGTATGCTTGGGGCATAATTATGAACGAACTAATTGAAAAGCAGATTGAGAATTGGACTTCTATACAGAGTTTGAGTCGCGATCTTTTGGATATGCTTACTGATGAGCAACTCGGGCTTACCGTGGGCAAACATATGGGGACGCTGGGTGAGCAGTTTCGCCATATGGCAAGAGTGCGCTTTCAATACGCCGAGGCTATTGAAAACAAAAAGCTGGGTGAAGTAATTGAAAAAATTGACCCAGCGGTTGCCAAGTCTAAGACTGGGCTGATTGAACTTTGGGAAAGGGCTAATGGTAAGTTGCTCGCCGTGCTTAAAAACGCAAACCCGGGAGAATTAGAAAGTAAAATGATTGATTGGAAGTATTGGGGCTCTGACGAGGTAAACATCCACGACCACCTGAACTTTTTGATGGATCACGAAACAATGCACAATGGTGAGATGATAGTGTACCTCCGTACCCACGAATTAAAATTCCCCAAAAGCTGGGAACCTTGGGGGTTGTAAAATATGTCTGATCTAGGTTTGCAACGTGGGACGGTTCGGCTCGAAGAATATAATCCTGAATGGAGAAATCTTTTTGAGCAGGAAAAGGAACTACTACTCAAAACTTTCGGAAGTAGAATCATTGCCATAGAGCATATCGGCAGCACGGCGATACCCGGACTTGAGTCCAAACCGATTATTGATATAAGTGTTGCAGTCGAATCTTTGGACGACATAGACGATTTCATTACAAAATTGCAGGAACTGGGATACGAGTACATGCCTGAACGCAGATTCTCAGACAGACAATTCTTTCCGAAAGGCCCAGCTGAAAAAAGGACACACCACGTTAGCCTTGTTGAGATTACTAGCGAAACGGGTTGGAACAATCATATTTTGTTTCGCGACTACTTAAGAGAACACGCTGACGTAAGAAATGAATACGCAAAACTAAAAAGGGAGTTAGCCGAAAAATATGCCGACAACAGAGGCGAGTATACGGAAAGGAAAAAGAAATTTGTGATGGAGGTTATTAATCATGCTAAAATAGCAATGAAATAATGCCAATAAATACAGCTCCACATATTCATAATTTAGTGATTTGCGCGAATATTTTTGTGCGGAAAGATGGCAAGTATCTACTGCTCAAACGTTCGCCAAACAAAAGGTACGCGCCGAATGTTATCCATCCGATTGGCGGCAAAGTTGACCAGGGCGAGAATCCTTACACGGCTGCAAAGCGCGAGTTGCTTGAGGAGGCGGGGATTAAGGTAAAGAATATGCGCCTCGAGGCGGTTAATATGGAAATCAAGCCGATTAAGGGTGAAGACGAGAACTGGCTCATCTTCCACTTCTCTGGCGATTACGAGTCAGGCGAACTATTGACCACCGAGGAGGGCGATTTTGTTTTCCTAGACGCCAAGGATGTACCAAATCAAGATTTGTTCCCATCTGTTAAACCAATCATTGACCACATCCTAAACCCCAAAGACGGCACGGTCTTCTTCACTGTTGTCTACGACGATGAAGGAAAAGTAGTGAAAGCAACTGAAAACATAGACCTCTGTGTGGTATAAATAGTATTAAAAAATTATGTCTGTAAAAATAACTTATTTTGTGCACGGGACAACTACAGATAACGAGGCGGGGCTATCTTCGGGATGGAAGGATGTTGAGCTTTCAGAGCTTGGGGTCAAGCAATCGGTTGATTTGAAGGAGCAGACAATGGACAAAAAGTTTGATGTCGTCTTTTGCTCGGATTTGAAGCGGGCAGTGACTTCGGCCAAGCTCACATGGGAGGGCGTTTACCAGATTATCCAAGATGCGAGACTGCGTGAGTGTAACTACGGCACACTTAATGGCGCCTCGTCTGACATTGTGGACCGTGTGATAGAGGAGGAATACATCGAAAAGCCTTTCCCCGAGGGCGAAAGTTACGAAGACGTTAAGGCAAGAGTAGCCGACTTTCTTGAATTCCTAAAAAAGAATTATGACGGCAAGGAGGTGGCCATTGTCTCCCACAAAGCCCCGCAGTTAGCCATCGAAGTTCTCTTAAACGGCAAAACCTGGCAAGAGGCCCTAGCCCAAGACTGGCGCAAAACTCACAAATGGCAACCCGGCTGGGAGTATGAAGTTAACTAAATTGATAGGTTTCAGGCGAAAACCTACTAAAAATACTTGACTTTTATAGGTTTCTTGCTAGTATCTACATATGGATAATAAGCAAACAGACAAAATACGGCTAGGTGAGGCCGCCAAGATGCTGGGGGTGGCCGGGCAAACTCTGCGTAATTGGGAGAAATCGGGCAAACTTATGCCGGGGCGTACTCCTGGTGGACAGCGTTTCTACGTCCTCGAGGAGCTCAAGCGTTTCGCTCTCGACCTCGAAAAGTTGGGTTTAGCCTGGGCCACTAGCACCGTACCACCCACACTGCCGAGCGAGTACTATTGTGAGCGACCAGACCGCTTCACCAGTCGCGTGGCCAAGATGGGCACGGAGTTGCAGAGTGCGGGCAAAGTGTCCGAAGAGCTCGCTTCGCTCCTCACCCTCGTGGCCGGGGAGATTGGTGACAACTCCTTCGCCCACAATGTGGGCAACTGGCCTGATACCCAAGGGGTCTTCTTCGGCTACGACATTGTCAAACGTTTGATAGTGCTCGCCGACCGTGGACGTGGCGTGCAAGCAACTCTCCAGCACATACGACCAAATCTCTCCACCGATGTTGAAGCTCTGAAAGTTGCCTTTACCGAAATCGTTTCAGGCCGCGACCCCGAGAAGCGCGGCAACGGACTCAAAGTTGTGCGCCACGTGGTGGAGTCGAAGGAGATCGGCCTTCAATTCCGCTCTGGTCTTGGCCGAGTTGATATACCCACGGGGCCAGGGAGTATGCGAATCAAGATGAGCGATGGCAATGTGCCCGGCTCGTTTGCTGTTATACTCTTTTAAGCGTAACTATATGCAAATTATCAAACTCAAAAACTTCGGCAACGTCCTCATCTCCCGCCCAGCGGGCTTGGAGGCGTTCAATGCCATCCGCCCGGGACTTGACCCTGCCACCCCAACCGAAATTGATTTCGACGGAGTACTCACAGTCACGCCCTCGTGGCTCGATGAGTTCCTCACTCAACTAACCGACTTTAACGCCGGCAAAGTAGAATTGCTACCGACCAAGAACGCCTCCGTCTTAGCCACCCTGCCCGTCCTAGCAGAAGCAAGAGAAGATTTAGTAGCCGCAACAATCCAAAGAGCCCTGAAGAAGTGGGGGAATGAAATTTAATTTCTAGGCTAGGATTACAGAATGGCAAATTGGTACCAAAAAAAGATACTGCCCCGTATACTAAATTATGAAATGGGTTCTGGGGAACTTGAGGGGATTAGGCGCGTCGTTCTCGCCGATGCTTTTGGTGTGGTATTGGAGATCGGCGCGGGTCCTGGCTATAACCTGCCGCTATACAAAAATATCTCAAAGCTCTTTGCTCTTGAGCCCTCAAAGGAACTAATCGAAATTGCCAAAACCAGAGTCGGCTCCCAAGTATTTCCCATCGTATTTTTCAATTCTGGAGCCGAAAATATCCCACTGCCTAGTCATTCTGTTGATACAGTGGTATCTACCTGGACGCTTTGTAGCGTCACGGATCCAAAGAAGGTGTTGCGTGAAATTGCGCGCGTACTCCGGCCTGGAGGCAAATTTATCTTTGTCGACCATGGTGCCTCCCCAAACTTTGGCCTCCGGATACTGCAAACATTATCTACCTCCGTCGCCAAGCATTTTACCGGCAACTGCCATTACGATCGACAGCTTGAGAAGTTAATTAAAGAAGCAGGATTTAACATCAACAAAATGGAACACCCGCCCGAAAGGTTCAAGCCACTTATTTACAATTATCAAGGTATTGCTGTCCCAACTTATGTCTAAGATAGATCTTACACAAGAGACGAAGTTTTGGAGCCTTTCTCTGGCGGAGACGGGGCGGGTTTTGGAGACGGATGCGGAGCGTGGTTTGTCTTCGCAGGAGGTAACGGAGCGCTTAGCTACCTTTGGACGAAACACCATCAGCACTACGCGGCGGGTGCCCGGGCTTAAGATTTTTCTCAGTCAGTTTAAGAGCCCTTTAATACTGATACTTGCGGCCGCGGGCATTGTTACCCTTGCCATCTCGCATTATCGGGATGCCATATTTATCTTCATCGCGGTGGTGGTCAACACCGTGCTCGGCTTCTACCAAGAGAACAAGGCCGAGCGAGCTCTCTCTGAAATAAAGACTTATCTTAAGCAACGAGCCCGAGTAATCCGCGATGGTGTCGAGCGCGAGATAGATGCTCAAGAGCTTGTGCCGGGCGATGTGATACGTCTGGCCCAAGGCGACAGAGTGCCGGCCGACGCGCGAGTGATGTTTGTAAACGACTTTCAAGTTGACGAGGCTCTACTAACCGGCGAGTCCTTGCCCGTTTCGAAATCAAGTGAAGCCTCGCCAGCCGCGGCTGGCCTCTCGGATCAACGCTCAATGATCTTCGCCGGCACCTTGGTGACCCAAGGAGTGTGCGCCGCTATTGTGTGTCGCACCGACTCAAGCACCGAGCTTGGTCAGATAGCCTCGGCTCTCGCCACCTCGGAGAACGAGAAGACGCCCCTGCAGAAGGCCATCACCCGCTTCAGCATTTACTCAAGCATTGTCCTTTCGATTTTGACTTTGGTTGTGTTTGGCATTGGCATACTTACCGGCCACTCGGCTCTGGAGATGTTCCTCACTTCGGTGGCCATCGCCGTGTCGGCTATCCCCGAAGGTCTGCCAGTCTCGATGACGGTCATCCTAGCTGTGGGCGTGGAGCGTATGGCTAAGCGCAAGGGTGTGGTGCGCAAGCTCGTGGCCGCCGAAGCATTGGGTAGTACCACCGTCATCCTCACCGACAAAACCGGCACTCTCACAATGGCCAAGATGGTTATGTCCCAGATTATCCCACTCCAAACAGATGAAAAGAGACTGCTCGCCCGGGCCCTCACCAACGCTAGCGTGTTGATTGAGAACCCAGAGGACGAGCCCTCGGCCTGGCGGATGAACGGTCGGATAATGGAGACGGCCTTGGTGCGCTCGGCTGGACTGCGAGGCTTCGCGCTTGCCGAAATAATGGCCAAGGAGCACGTGCTTCAAACTATGCCCTTCAACCCGGTGCAAAAGTTCTCGGTCTCCCTCATCAAGGAGTCGGGCAGGCACTTGCTCGTCTTCCTTGGTGCGCCCGATATTTTACTTTCGCACTCATCGCTCCCGGCGGGTGACAAGGAGGCCTTGGTGGCGCGCATTGATACGCTTGCCTTCTCGGGTGAGCGCTTGCTTGGCCTTGCCACTAAAGAGATTGCTCATACCGAGGACTTCTCTTTTTCCAAACATTTGTCGCTAACCGATTTATCGTTTGACGGTCTGATTGGTTTTCGTGACCCCATCCGCCCGGGCATCAAGCACGCGCTTGGCAAAGTGGCCGCGGCGGGCGTCAAGACCGTGATCTTAACCGGCGATCACAAGGGCACGGCCGTGGCCGTGGCCAAGGAGATTGGTATGCAAGTTGGTGAGTATTCGGTGCTTGATGCCTCCGAGCTTGCCCATTTGTCGCCCGAGGCTCTGCGCGAACGGTTGCCACACTTGGTCGTTATCTCGCGAGTGACGCCCTTCGACAAACTGCGCATCGCCAAGCTCTATCAAGAGGCGGGCGAGGTGGTGGCTATGACAGGCGACGGGGTAAACGACGCGCCCTCTATCAAGCAAGCCGACGTGGGCATTGCCATGGGCTCGGGCACGGAGGTGGCCCAGAGCGTGGCCGACCTGGTGCTCCTTGATGATAACTTTGAAACAATCGTGGCGGCTATTGAAGAGGGTCGACAAATCCTGGGCAACATTCGTAAGGTGCTGGTGTATCTGCTCTCCAACGTCACCGACGGCTTGGTGCTTATCGGTGGCTCGCTCATATTTAGTTTGCCCCTGCCCCTTAACGCCCTGCAGATATTGTGGGTCAACTTCTTTACCGACAGCTTTCCCGCGGTGTCGTTCGCTTTTGAGAAGGAGCCCGGCGGCCTTGCTCACAAACCACATAAGGGTCGAGCCCAACTCTTCGACCCGCTTATGAGGTTCTTAATCCTGGTCATCGGCCTCTCAACCAGCGTGCTTCTCTTTGCAATTTATTTTGTGTTGACGCGAATGGGTTACGACGAAGCCATCGTGCGCACATTTACCTTCGCCGCCTTCGGCACCTACACTCTCCTTGTGGCCTTGTCGGTACGCAGTTTAGACAAGAGCATCCTTTCGTATCCACTTTTCTCAAACCCGTACCTCACCGGCAGTATCGTTATCGGCTTTGGGCTGATGGCCGCCGCTATTTATCATCCCTGGCTCCAACCCATTTTCGACACCGTCAATTTACCCTTTGCCTGGGTACTGGGCGTCCTCCTCGTCGGCGTTATCAACATCATCCTAATCGAATTCGCCAAGCGCTTGTTCAGTCCTCGCCCTCGTTTGTCAGTGGTTCAAACTCTTTAAGGGGATTCTTTTTAAGGTGGAAAAATAACATCGGCCAGTTTAATAATACCGCGTCTTGCTTTTCTTCGAAACCGAGAATCGCTGAGAGGTCATTCAAAATCTCATAGTCAGTCAAATCATATGCATGGAGGGCCTTCATAAACAAAGCCATCTCGCGTTTTGAGTTAAAGCTCCACTGGATTGGGACAACTTCAGACTTGATGTAAGTCAATCCCGCAGATTCTACCAGTTCATTTTGTAACCGATCGTGGCTCAGCCACTTCTCGTGATGACCAGTCAAGCAGTGTCGCTTAACAGACGTATCAAAATGCTCTGCTAGTTTCGTGTTTTCACCAACATCAGCCGCCACAAATCTTCCACCGGGTTTAAGTGCCCGAGCTATTTTCTCAAACATCATTCTTTGCTTATTTTCCCCACTCTCATCCACAACATGGTGAATACCTCCGAAGCTTGTTACAAAATCTATATTACCAACATCACTACCTAATTTTTGTAAAGTTTCTTCCTCTGATAAAGAGCCTTCAACTGTGACAATCGGTAGCCCCACACATTTATTTTTTAAAGCTTCTAGTTGAACACCGCTTGGGTCAACTGCGTACACTCGATCCCTCGTCCATTCCTGAACTGGTTTCGTGAGAAAACCGGTACCTGCCGCGACGTCGACTGAAACTTCTCCGATTTGCGGTTTTACCCATTTGTGCACCTGGTCAAGATCCTGCCGTCTGGCTTCCGGGGCAATTTCAAATGCGATTTTGTATAATCCACCCCTAATATTAAAATCTTCGGGATCTCTCCTTCCGCCACCGACCAATAATTCTTTAATACGAAGAATTTCAGCGTCAAGGCGGGTTGCTATTTCGTCTAGCCTTTCTGATTGTGACGTGTCTTCTTGCCCCATTAACTTCAGTTTACCTGCGTATAAAAGGTGCGTCTATCTATAGGCGGAGCCACGCCAATCTACCACATGAACTTCGGCTGTGCCTGTGTCAAAATTAAAGCGCACTATGATTCTTAACTTGCCCTCGCGAATTCGATGGTGACCTTCCCACTTTCCCGACATTTTCTTAATGTTTACATTTAAATCCTCGCCCATTAATTTCCTTGCCCCGGCTATTGCCTTGTCAGATATGTCCTCTTCTGCAATACGATTTTTGTCAATAAAGTGTTTGGCATTACGCGAGAGGCCGACAAGCCACTCACTCATATTTTTACCCGCAGTGTTTTTACGAAGTCACGCGATGGCTTCCCGTATCTCTTTTCGATGTCTTTTTGTTCGGCGTTACTTACGTAAGGCAAGTTTTCGGCTCGCATCTTGGCAAACTCCTTACGCATAGTCTGCTCTATGACCTGCTTAATACCGGACTCAGCTTTTTTTGATATATTTATTGTTGCCATAAATAGGAGGTTATCACAACCCATATAAATAGTAAACCACGCCCACTGCTAAAACCCTCCTTTACTTTTGAGTCAAAAAGCCTGAAGCTAGAGGGACGTGGGACATATTAAGAAAAACAAAAACCTGCTCATTATTGTTGTGGCCTGTGTGGTCACGCTTATATTCTACTTTTGGCTTATCAACCAATCCTTCTTCGGCGCCTTCGTTGCCTGGTCGCTAGATCACTTGCTTATCTACTTCCTGGTGATGGTCTTCTTCAAAGCTTTGGCTATTGTGTGGCCGCCTCTGCCCGGCGGGCTCTTCACCTTCGGCTCCATTGTGGTCATTGGTTGGCAATACGCCTTCCTGGGTCAAGTGGTGGGCGGACTCTTGGGCGGGTCGGTGGCCTACTTCCTTGGTCGCAAGTATGGCTTCAGCATGCTCGCAATGTTTTTCGACGATTCGGTCATTGAGCGCATCAAGAAGATCAAAATCTACAAGCACCGCGAGTTTGAGGCCCTCTTCTTCCTCCGCATTTTCACCACCACTATCTCCGAGGCTATTAGCTACGGCTCGGGCCTTATCGGCATCGGCTTTCGCAACTTCTTTTTCGCCACCCTCTGCGGCTTCGTGTTTGAGCTACCCATCTTCTACCTAGCCCAGAGCATCCTCCAGGGTAAAAACCTCTGGCTCTCGGGAGCCCTCTTCCTCGTAGCTGGCCTTCTCTTCTACAAACTCAAAGGCCGCTATTTTGAGTAAAGCGGAGCCCGTGAGAGGCACGGGGCCGCTCACGGGTCTGGTATCAGCCTCCTTGCGAGGTCTCTTAAGGCCTCATCCCACCAGGCTAAGTCCCACAGGCGGGTTTTGAAGTTGAACCCTGTGGCGTGGAAGAGCTTACCCGTCTCCCAGTGAAAAGGGGCGAGGATGCAGGTTTCGCCCTCACGCCTCGGGTGCGGTGCTCCGCAGTAGTTGCTGTCCTTGAAGGCCACAATTGGTCCCTCCTGTCGGTAGCTTAGCACAAGTTTTGTAATACTACCCCCGTAAAACCGTCCTAAGTATCGTAATATCCAGACAGTGAAAAACGCACTACTAATCATTGTTGTTTTGGCTCTAATCGCCATAGCTGGCGTCGCAGCCAAGTTTGCCAAGCCCAGCACGCCCGATGTGGATAACAAGTCGGATCTCATTCGCGTGACTTCGCCATTGTCCAACTCGGAGGTTAAGAGCCCGCTTGTTATCACAGGAAAGGCACGGGGGACGTGGTTTTTCGAAGCGAGCTTTCCCGTCGTGATGGTTGATTGGGACGGACGAATAATTGGAGAGGGTCACGCCGAGGCCCAAAGTAATTGGATGACCGAGGATTTTGTGCCCTTTGAAGCCACGCTTACTTTTAACGTAGACTCGAACGCTTACAGCAACAAGGGCGCTTTGATTTTGAAGAAAGACAACCCATCTGGCTTGCCCGAGCACGACGATGCTATCGAAATCCCAGTGACATTCGCAAAAGTAGCGGGTGTTACACCTCCACCTGTTGAACCTTCGCCTGTTGGGCGAGATTGTGGCCGTCCAAATGACAAAAGTTGTCCATCTGGTTTCGAGTGTGTGTCGCGTTGCGGGCCGCCAGTTGCTCGCGAGGATGACCCGCCCCCCGGCTCCTTTTGCCAGCCTAAAGGGTATGTGCCCATTTGCCCTATCTGTCTTGCGGGAGGCACGCTCATTGACACTCCGCTTGGCCAAGTGGTTGTGCAAGACTTGCGCGAGGGCAATCCAGTTTGGACGGTCAATAAATCGGGCGAGCGCATCGAGGACGTTGTGCTTGTCACGAGCAAGACCGCCGTCTCGGCAAATCACCAAATGGTTAAATTAGTACTCTCGGACGGGCGCACCCTCCTCGTTTCGCCCGGCCACCCCATTATCGATGGGCGAACAGTAGGGGATCTTGCCGTGGGCGAGCCCTATGACGGCGCCCGAGTGATTGCCACACAGCGTACCCTCTACAACCAAACCCACACCTACGACATCCTACCTGGTGGCCAAACCAACTTCTACTTTGCAGATGGCATACTTGTTGGTAGCACACTTAGCCCCGCGCAATAGTCTGGTAAGTAAATTGAAGAGAATCCTCAAATTAATCGTTCTCGGGATTCTGATTATTAATGCTATCGTAGGCATCGTGGCTAAACCTCATATATACGCAAATGTTGAGAGTGCTCCAACCGCACAAACGGCCATCATCCTCGGCGCGGCTATCTTGCCAAGTGGGGCGCTGTCACAAATCTTTTTAGATCGCGCTGATACTGCCATCGCCTTGTACAAGGTGGGCAAGGTTAGTAAGATTCTCGTCTCGGGCGACAACAGCACCGTCACTCACAATGAAGTCAGCCCCGTCCGCCTTTATCTCATAGAGCAGGGTATCCCCGGAGAAGACATCCACCTCGATCACGCCGGCTTCGATACCTACAGTAGTATGTATCGCGCTCGCGACATCTTCGGCGTGCGGTCACTCCTTATCAGCACACAATCCTTTCACCTGCCTCGGGCCGTGTTTATTGCTCGTTCGCTGGGCATAGAGTCCTACGGGGTGAGGGCCGATGTGGTCAAACCCCATTTCCGCAACTACTTGCGCGAGATTCTAGCCAACGAGAAGGCTGTCATAAACCTTATTCTCCACACCAAACCCAAATTCCTCGGTGACCCCATCCCCATCGAGAGCGACGGAGGTGTAGAGAGTGGTGCGATTGCTACCACCTCTGTCACGCAGTAGGGGATAAGTAGTTATCACCCCGCACATAGCGGGTGTATAGTAAGGGCGTGGATATTGTTTCAATTCTCGCTAGTAAACCGGTTTTGATAGGTCTGCATTTGGGTTTTGCTATTTTAGGCATTGATGCCTTTCTTTGGCTCTTGGGTGAAGTGGTGGCCAACGCCGGTTCGGCCACGCGCCGTTTGGTGGCCGCTTCGCTTGGTCTCGTCGGTTACGTGGCAACATGGCTCATCGGTGGCTACTACTACGTTACCTACTACGGCAAGTTGGTGAAGCCCATCATTCTCTCCGGCTCGGCCCCGTGGGCTCACGCTGTTTCGATGGAGGCTAAGGAGCACATCTTCCTCTTCGCCGTGCCGCTTGCTATCACCATCTTTCTCCTTGCTCGGTACAACGCGGCTGAACTTGATATGCTCGGTTTGCGCAAGAGTTTAATGCGACTATGCGTCATCGCCGCGGGTATCGGTCTTTCATTTGGTGCAATGGGCTTTATCATCTCCGCCGCCGCCCGCTTTGGAGTAACGAACGTCATACAATAATATGGATAAGCTCAAAGCAATTTACGCCTCCGCCTACGCCGCTTGTGTGAGCATTGTTGTCACAATTATTTTAACCGTAGTTGTCGAGTTCTCACCCACCTTTAAAACATGGCTAGCCTCATTTACCGGCCACCATTGGCTCTCCAAGAGCTGGGCCTCAATAATAATCTTCGCCATCTTCTTTATCATCTTCCGCGTTACATCCCGCACCATAACCCCAGCCCAAACCAAAAGAGCCCTCACAACACTAGAAGCCTTCGTCATCCTAGGCTTCATCGGTCTCCTTGCCTTCTTCATCTACGAATTCCTTGGGGGATAGGCTGAATCTCGCATCTCGATTTTGAAATTTGTAAAACTAAGTTAACAAGCGTAGGATTTGTGTGTGCTAAAACCAGGGAGTTTTGAATATATAGACCAGCAAATACGCAAGGGTTCAGTACAAAAACTGGGCAATGCTTTTGAACGTCTCTGTAAATTTTATCTTGAGAATGCGCCAAAGTATCGCGGGGAGTTTAAGCATGTTTGGCATTGGCGAGATTGGCCGAAACGTTGGGGACCAGATACTGGCATAGATTTAGTTGCTGAGACTAACGAAGGCGAAATATGGGCAATCCAAGCTAAAGGAATTAACCCCGATCGCTCTATCCCCAAGAGTGAGCTAGATTCTTTTTTGTCAGAGTCAAATCGTCAGGACATCAAGTTTCGTCTTATTATCGCCACAACTGATGATATCGGGGTCAATGCGAGACGTACGATAGCCGGACAGCAAATCCCTGTTGGCTTTGTTTTGCGGGGCGACTTGCTCGGCGAGGAATTACAGTGGCCAGCGCACTTAGGAGAAAAACCCTCAATCAAACCAAAGAAGAGCCCGCGACCTCATCAAGAAGAGGCTATTCGGGCCGTATTAAAAGGCTTTAAGACTTCACGGAGGGGCAAGCTAATTCTCGCGTGTGGCACTGGAAAAACTTTAACTTCTTTGTGGATTCATGAGAAATTAAAAAGCAAGAGGACGCTTTTTCTTGTTCCGTCACTTTCTCTCATTAACCAAACGCTTCTTGAGTGGTCAGCAAATGCGAAGCATGATTTCGACAGAATAGTGGTGTGCTCGGACGATACCGTCACGCATAGTGGCGAAGACCACGCTATTTCCTCAACAGCTGATCTTGGCATAGAAGTCACAACAGATCCGAAAAATATTGCCCACTTTTTGAAAAAGAA
>C687J35174_10005667_pt1 | contig 16376 bp, 20 predicted proteins | sample RifCSPhighO2_01_FD_35174 | JGI IMG/M metagenome (IMG submission 35174) | reverse complement strand
GTAAGAACCAGCAATAGCAATTACAAAAAGGGCTGGAATATAAATGTAAAATTTTTGTTCAAGGAATCCGCTCCCAAAATAGATAGGGATTCTGATTATATCTACGGCAATGGCGATAGCTGCAGCAGTTGCGATGTAGACATTTTTCCGTGCGTTAAAGGAAGTGAGGAAGGCGCTCCGCAATGCGCCGCCAGTGCCGATCAAGCCAGCCAAAAATCCAGATAAGCTGCCTCCGATAACCGCGTTTTTCTTCGATGCACTAAATTTAAAATTTGGTTTGATAAATGAGATGATTGAGAATATCAGTAAAAATATTCCCAAACATAATTTTAAGATATTTTGAGGGGTATAATTCACTAAAAGAGCACCGAGTATGGTTAAAATTACACTTGGCGCGCCAAACATCAATAACAGTCTTTTGTCCAAACCATGCCTGAAAAATGTTATTCTTCCAAGATTGCCAAAGATATGAAAAAAAGCAACCAGGATCAGAGCGGTCTTGAAATCAACAAAAAACAAGGCGAGAGGTAAAAATATGGTTGAAGAGCCAAATCCGGCGATAGTTCCGATAACTTCCGCTATGAAAGCTGAAACAAAAAATAATAATTCCATCATCTGAGAACCAGTTCAATCATCAACAAAACTCGCAGACGTTCTTCCCTTTTTTCATCTTTCCTTTCTTTGGAGCCTTCTTTGTCTTTTTTACTGCTTTCTTTTTAGCCATACTATCACCTGATACTTAGGAAGAAATTAGAGTTTATAATTTTTTGTAAAGTAGCAATGAAAGAATTAGTGAAAATATGGCTAAAACATGCACTACTGTACAAAAAGGACAAATAGTGGTAAGCAGAATCTCTATGTAAATGAAATAGATTACAAAGAGCATCCCCAGGATATTCCAGCCTAAGAGGTACTTGGAACATTTTTTGCCTTTGAGAGTGTTCCACGATAACAAACCTAAAATAAGAAACCAAAGCACCCCGAATAAAGCAACCGGTATGCCGAGAATGGTAGAATAAATACCAGAGTTAACCACGGCACAGGAAATAGCTGCAGTTATATCGCAAATACTTCCTTGCAAATTAGGGTTATAATGATCATACACTAAGTAAGCAGAAGTTGCTAAGCCCAAGATGCTTAAGATAATTAGCACGATTATGAAAAATTTTTGTTGCATCTTTTATTTTTCTCCTGTAGTCATCACCGCAAAGATGAAATTTCTGTTCTGGCGGACATTCTTAAGAGTATTTTTTTCGAAAAGTTCGCGCATTTCTCTTTTGCTGTTTATTTTTACGCATCCCGGTTCAACCTTTTCAAAGAGCCAATGAATCGGTTTTAGAAAAAAGTTAATATCTGAGACTATTACCTTTCCTCCCTTCTTAGTCACCCTGCACATCTCCGCAAGCGCAATTTTCTGATCATAATAATGATGAAAAGCTTCCGTAGTTATGACATAATCAAAGTAATTATTCTTAAAAGGCAGATTATGTACATCTGCTTTCACAAGCGTAACTCCTTCGGGTAGCTTAGTTTGGGCTTTTTTAAGCATCTCTTCCGAAATATCCCCCCCATAAAGTTGAGCTTTTCCCCGCCACTTTTGGAGTAATTCGCCGGTCCCGCAGCTGATATCTAGAAGACGGCTTTTCTTTGTAAGTATTACTTCCTTTAGAACAGGCAAATAGAATCTTCTCATCCAAAATTGAAATAACCCGGCGTCGTAACTTTTAGCCCAGCGGTCAAAGAAAATCCTATTTTTCTTGATATTCTTGAACTGATCCATAATCTTTATATCAAAAGAATTATATAATAAAAAGGTTTAGGTTAAATATTAAACATATCACTAATGGGGTGCTGAAAATGGATCACAAGGCTTTAGGATGGGTACAAATTATCGGTGGAGCGTTAGCCTTGCTTTTTTCCGGCAGAGTCGGATATACCGGTATGATGGGGATGATGGGTTACTCTGGAGGTTACAATATGATGTCTTATGGCGGAGGCCTAGGGGTAACTATTTTAGCCCTGGTAGTAATCATTACCGGAATTCATTACGTCACTAAAAACGATAAAAAGAGGTAAAAGTCAAAATGAAACAAAATCTTGGTAGGTTGGACAGAATCTTACGTTTTGCATTAGCTTTTTGGTGGCTAGGCCCATGGGCGCCACAGTATAGTTTAATGGGATTAAACTGGATTATTTTGGTAGTGGGTTGGATTGCTTTGCTAGAAAGCTTCTTAGGATGGTGCTTGTTGCATCAATTAATGGGCATCAATAATAAAAATCAATAGGAACTACAATGATAACAGTCAAAATATATACAACTGCAACCTGCCCTTGGTGCCATAAGACTAAGGAATGGATGAAGGAGAAAAAAATTAAGTACACTGAGTATGACGTTGCCAAGGACGAAAAGGCGCGCAAAAAGATGATCGAGATTTCCGGCCAGATGGGTGTTCCAGTGCTGGAGATAGGCAAAGAAGTAATTGTCGGTTACGACCCTAAGGCGATTGAGAAAGCGCTGAAGAAGAAATAGGTTCAAAAGTAGAGGGAAAGTAATTCCTCATAGGCAGGCAGATAAGGTAAATCGTCTAAAGAGATGCATGGTATTGAATACTCTTTATATGAGATTCTCGGTTCTTCCGGAAGCATGATTAAGCCTGGAAGAGTGATGCGTTCATCCTCATCTTCTGCAAATTCTGAGTCAAATGGAGAATAATTAGTTTTATTTGGATTATAAGTTCCCCCTACGGCGATGCTTAATTTTACCATTTTATTTCTTGGCGTAATAGCGGACTACGGTTGCGTATTGATTTCTGCATTTTTTTCTAAATTCAGGTTCTTCTTCTAGGTCAAGGATACGGTAGCCGACGACTTCATCAAGGGATTTTCCGTTTTGCTGAAGCATCTTAGAGCCTTGATACTTGACAGAACCTAAAAATGTTGACGCTGCGGCTGGGGAAGGGATGGCAGGATTTAACACCGGTATCACTACCGGTATTCCTAATACTGCATATTTTTCTGACTCTGCTTTGGTTAAGTGGGGAAGAGGAGGATAATTTTCAGCCCCCAAACCTTCAGCTACTGTAGTGTGATCTACTTTTGGAAGCGTATTTCCACGCACTTTTATTTTACCAAGTGTACTTTCCCTTACTTTTATCTTTCTATTTGCCACTTTATCTTTAAAGTAAGCATTATATTTAAATTTTAAGCATCTCCTGGTTAGAAATAGTCATATAGCAAGTCTGGTTAGTTAAGGAACAATCGAGTTGTTCATTGAATAAAATGTAGCGACCAGACTTGCTTATTAGAAAATCTGGGTCAAAGTTCATTTATTTTCCAGATTTTCTATAATTCGTCTACAAAATCTGGATGAAGTTCACGCAAAACTTCTGCAGACGGCGCGGAAATTTCTTCTTTTTCGATTGTCTGATATTTAAGGCCTTCTCTTTCAAAAGCTTCAAGATACGGCTCTTTAGAATAAAAATCAATAATCCCATACTTTGAATCATTCATTACTGCTATAAGGCCTTGGGGCTTTCCACCATTTTCTTCTGCTAATTTCATTTTAATATCGAAAGCTTTTTCTCTTTCTTTTTGCGAAGCAAATTTTAGATAAGGCATGGTGATTAGCAAGAGATAATAATATTTAAAACTAATGAAACACTTATCCAAAAGTAAAGGCATGGAAGGAAAATCCAGATTTAGACACTTTTAACTTCAAGATGCGGCGTTCATAATCGCCGTCAACAACGTTATACAATCTTGGCTCATCGATCTTCATAAAAGATCTTTCACCATCGAACTGAACATCATCACCTGCCATTTCTGAGGTGATATATGAACCATCAATAAATACTTCCAGTTCGGCATCTCCATCCATGGCTACAATATTCACATCATTGGCAAGGTAATTGAGTAATATAGAAGCTCCAACTTCCTTTGCTTCCAGATTATCTTTGTTGCTCTGCCATGCTCCTTGAAGATAAATAATATCTGGCTGCAATTGCTCCGGAGGGTTATAATCTATGGTTCTATCTGGCTGTAATCCTTCTTTGTTGCCTACGTCCTGTCCGCGGTTAAGAGCAAATCCATATCCTGCGTACAGTTCAGGAGTAGTTTGTTTGGTGGGAGTTTGGTCTGGAACATTTGCCACCGCAATGTCTTCAACATCAGCATTAATTTCAGCTAACAATTCCTGAATTTTCAGTTCTGTCTCTTCATAACTGCCTTCGCCAATATGGTCATAACGGATATATCCTTCAGCATCAATCAGATATTTATGTGGCCAGTATCTGTTCTTGAACACATTCCAGGTCGCATAATTGTTGTCCTGTACGACTGGATATTTGATGCCGTATTTTTCTGTGGCCATCCTTACATTCTCTATCTCTTTTTCAAAATCAAATTCTGGAGTATGCACCCCCACTATAACTAATCCTTGATCGCGGTATTGATTATGCCAAGCAACTAAATGAGGAAGTGTTCTGATACAGTTGATACAGGAATAAGTCCAGAAATCGACTAAAACTACTTTTCCACGTAAATCTTTTAGTTGTAGGCCTTTTTCTGCATTAATGTAACCAGTTATTCCGGTTAATTCTGGAGCTAAGGGATATTTTCCATTTTTTAACAAGGGTTGAGTCCGTTCTTCTGTGCTTTGCGCAGCATCGCCCCCTAATTCTTGCATTGGTTTCACTTTGGTCGATTCAAAATAATAAATCGCTCCAACAATGAGAATGGCAAGGATAATCAAAATAATTGTTTGTTTCTTCATCTCTTCTGCACTCCCACGGATGCCAGATAAGAAAGAAATGCGGGAATTAACGGAAGGACGCAGGGGCTGAGAAAAGATACGAACCCAGCCAGGAAAGCGATGCCAAAGTTCAATGAGCCAGAACCAACCGTTCCAAGATTAAGTGAAGTTAAAAAAGTAGTTGCAAAAGCCAGATTAGCGACCCGGCTGAGCTGGTTGACAAAGACTAAGATTCCCAGTAAAATAAGAATGATACCAAAAATATATTTGAAATAAGTGATGATTTTTCCAGATCTTTCAATTATTTTCTGAGCTTGATTGGTGAATAAACCTACTACTAGGAATGGAATTCCTAATCCTAAAGAATAGGCTAACATCAGGAAGAATGCAGTTCCCGGTTGAGTCACAGCTAAGCTTAAAACTGCTCCCAAAACTGCGCCAACACAAGGAGTCCATCCGACAGCGAATGCAGCACCAAAGATAAAGGAAGTGAGATACATGGAATTAAACTTCCGCTTTACTGTGAGCTTGTGTTCCTGTTCGAGGAAAGGAATACAAATTAATCCTAAGAGGTAGATTCCGAAGAGAATGATGATGATTCCGCCGATTCTTCCCAGCCATACTTGAACCGTTGAAGCAACATTGGCAAGAACGCTCTGAAGTAAAACTCCTACTAAGGAGAAGATAACTGAAAAGCCTAGAACGAAAAAAAGGCTGGCAATAAAGATACGCCAATTTCTTTTTTCTGTATCTACCATAATATTAGAAGAAAAATACAGCCAATATATTTAAATGTAACTAGGCATCCGCTTTCAATCATGAAAAAATATGAAGTCGCCATCATCGGCGCAGGAGTTACCGGAACTTCATTATTATACATGTTAAGTAAATATACCAATGTCAAAAATCTAGTTTTATTGGAAAAATATCCTACTATTGCCGCGGTGAATTCGCAACGAAATAATAACAGTCAAACTTTGCACTTCGGAGATATTGAAACCAACTATTCTCTTGAGACAGCTGCAAAGGTGAAAGAAGCGGCTGAGCTGGTAGCAGCATATGTTGAAACCATCGGCAAGGAAGAAGGCTTATTCAATAAAACTCATAAGATGGTCTTAGCGGTGGGTGAGCATGAAGTTGCAGAGCTGGAAAAACGTTATGAAGAGTTCAAGCTACTTTTCCCAAAGTTACACAAAATTGGCTGGGAAGAAATTGCCAAGTTAGAGCCCAATATTGTCAAAGGAAGAGATCCGAAAGAGAAATTACTGGCCTTATGCACAGAAGACGGCTATGCGGTGGATTTTGGAAAGCTTTCAGAATCTTTTGTGAATCATGCTCAAAAGAGTGATAAGAATGTTGATGTTTTTCTGCATCAGAAGATAAAAGAAATCCAGAAAAACAAGAAAGGTTACAAGATCATTGCCGAAGGAAAAAAAGTGGAAGCTTCTGTCGTTGTCGTTTGCGCCGGTTCGCATAGCCTGATTTTCGCCCAGAAGCTGGGATACGGAAAAGAATTTGGATTATTGCCGGTAGCGGGAAGCTTTTATTGCGCTAAGAATATGTTGAATGGAAAGATATATACCATGCAATTAAAGAAATTGCCTTTCGCAGCTATCCACGGAGATCCCGATGTGAAAAATCCTGCAGAAACTCGTTTTGGACCGACTGCAAAAGTGCTGCCTCTGCTGGAAAGACATAGATATACAACCGTTCCTGATTTTATCAGAACTTCCGTATTTACTCTTGATGGAATTCTAAGTTTGCTGAAAATTCTTGCTGATCCAACTTATTTTCGCTTTGTCCTGAAGAATTTTAGTTATGACCTACCTTTCTTTGGAAAGAGAATATTTTTGAAAGACGTGCAGAAGATTGTGCCTTCTGCAACTGCTAATGATATTCATCTTGGTAAAGGTATTGGTGGAATTAGACCACAGATTGTAGATACCAAAAATAGAAAGATGAACATGGATGAAGCTAAAATAATTGGTGATAAAATAATTTTCAATATTACACCATCACCAGGAGCGTCCGTGTGTTTAGATAACGCCAAACATGACGCTAAGAAAGTAATGGAATTCTTAGGGAAAGGCTTCAAGTTTGATGAGAAGAGGATGAAGGAAGAATTGAAGCGTTAAGCTTTGGTTAATTCATACCCTTCCTTAGTATCGCCAACGACATAGCTCAATTCTTTTATTCTATCTCGCAATTCGTCAGCTTTCTTCCAGTCTTTGTTAGCTCTAGCTTGCAGACGTTGTTCGGCTAAGCGCTTTATTTCAGCAGGAACGGTCGTTTTTTCTTTTTTGAGTTTACTGAGATTTAGACCAAGGACTTTGTCGAATTGCAACAATAAGGAACGCTTATCTTTGTCCGATAAACCTTCTTCCTTTAGCACTTCCCACAGTAAGGCTAAAGCTTTCGAAGTATTGAGATCATCATTGATATCTTCAGTGAAATTTTGGAGATATTTCTTTTGTTTTGCTGCTGAGGCAGTTCCTGTTTTCTTCAGTTCCAAGAATCTATCGTTTAGTCTTTTTCTAGCTGCCTTTGCACCTTCTAATGCCTCGTAGCTAAACATCAAGGGTTTGCGATAATGTGTTCCTAAGCAGAAATAGCGGTAATCTAAAGGATCAATTCCTTTTTCTATCAAAGTTGAAAGAGTAATGAAATTTTCTCCAGATTTAGCCATCTTCTCTCCTTGCAATACTAAGAATTCATTGTGCAGCCAGTATTTTACCCACGGTTTCTTGCCGTTAGCTGCTTCCGACTGCGCAATTTCATTAGTATGATGTACGGGAATGTGATCTATGCCCCCGCAGTGAATATCAAACTGCTTTCCTAAGTATTTGGTAGCCATAGCTGAACATTCGATGTGCCAGCCCGGATAGCCATGACCAAAAGGTGAATCCCATTTCATCTCTTGTTCCTGGAATTTTGATTTGGTGAACCATAATACAAAATCATGAGGATTTTTTTTGTTTTGGTCGTGTTGTACTCGCGCCTGAGAATCGGCATCAAGGTCTAATTGTGCTAATTTTCCGTAATCGCTTACTTTAGAAGTGTCAAAGTACACATTACCACCTTTGAAATAAGTATAGCCTTTCTTTTCTAAGGTTTTAATCATCCCAACCTGTTCTTTGATGTGATCGGTAGCTTTACAGAGTTTGTTGGCAGGGAGGAGGTTCATTTTCTTGACATCATCTAGAAATGCTTTAGTATAGAAGTCCGCAACCTGCCAGACCGTTTTGTTTTCTCTTCTGGCACCCTTGAGCATTTTATCTTCACCGGCATCAGCATCAGAAGTAAGATGGCCAACATCGGTAATATTCATGACGTGCTTTACCTTGAATTTGTTGAATTGAAGAGTACGCCTAAGGATATCTTCGAATAAGAAGGATCTGAGATTACCGATGTGCATGTAATTATAGACCGTCGGACCACACGCGTAAATACCTACATTCTTTTCTTTAAGCGGAACAAATTTCTCTTTGGTTCTGGTTAAAGTGTTGAAGATGGTTAGGGACATAAAGCTGGTTAAGGAGAAAGGGTTTATAAAAGTTTATTCTTAGGGGTACTAAGAAAGCTATAAAGCACTTAATGCAATTTCAATCTTCTCTACTACTCTCTTTGCATTCTCTAATAATTCCTTTAAGATTTTTTCATTGACAGTTGTTTCTGTTCCATATTGAAATTCCTCTCTCAATGATTTTGCATCTTTAGAAGTCATTTGTTCAGTGGTTCTGATAAAAGCAATATCCTTCAAATCAAGGCCAATCTTTCCTTCTTCTATCAAATATTCAACGGCATTAATCGTACATTCATGGTTTTTTGATTCATAACCTAGTTTGAAAAGTATTCCTAGTAACGCATGATACATGGAATAGTAGGATTGTGAAACCCCCCAGTCACTAAAGCCGCCTTTAATGTTGTAGTCAGCTGCGCGAAGATTGTGCTTTGCTTTATTGATGTGTTCCCGTGACAGCTTGTCATTCGGCTTAATCTTCTTCATTCTTGTTTCTCTTACCAAACACCAATCAAGCTTTGTCTTATGAATTGACATGTTTTACGACCTCCACAAATATTGATTCGCCCCTCAATACAATGCCCTCTTTCATGATACTCAGAATAGCTTCTTTTTCTAGTTTCATTGCTTTTATTAAATCTTCCTGCTCCATAATCAACGGAACAACTGGTTTAGTTCGAACTTTAGATATTTCCAAACAAAAATTATTTACCTTTTTAGGTTGATTGGTGATAAAGAGAACGTCCACATCATTAAACTCTTTTCCTTTTAGAACTGAGCCAAAAATAATGATCATCTCAGCATCTTTAAACTTTATAACTTCGTCCGTATATAATCCTGCATATCCTTTTAGATTTCTCTTTTCTGCTAAAAGTAGGAGTTCACATAATTTTGTTGCCTCAGGATTATCAAAATTTAATCTATAATGGGATGCATTGCTGATTTCTTTTTTTGAAATGATCTTATCCCTCTCCAGCTCCTTGAGAATTTTGAATGCGCTGCCCACACTAATTTTATTCAACTTAGCAATCTGATTAATATTATAGCCAAATTCATTGATATTTCTCAATAAGTACATTATTACTTTAGTAGTGTTTTTCGGCATCATGTTCAATATAAGTGAATAATCATTCAATAATAGTGAATATTATATAAATGTTACGTTTTTGAACGAAATTGATAAGGACTTTTCAGTTGACTACAATCTGTAGCCAACTCATCTTTGACTTTTAATCTAGTTTTCAGTACGCTCCAGTATTTTCGTGGATTTGGACTTTCAGTAAGTACACCTATAACATCTACTATAGAGGATTTTGAAAAACTATTCAAAATACTTCTTAGAAGGCTCTGGATAAGCTCAAAATGTTTTGTAGACTGGGGTTATTCAAAGCCTTCTATAGAGAAATACCTCTTTTCTGTTTTAGAATCCCATTCCACACGAATTTTTTTATCATGGAATAATTTTATAGCATGTTTCATTTTAATAAGCGCCCTTCTTCTGGATTCTATCCTTTAAATATTTTCCTTGAATAGGAGGATTATTTATCCATAATTGAGCTAGGAGAGAGGGATGTTTATATATCCTAGCCGGACTTGTCCAGTGCGGGAGTGGCTATGATTGTTACAGCAATAGAGCTTAAAAACTAAGAATTTCTTGAGATAGTGGTTTGTGGGAAGTTGGGTAGTTGGTTGGATCACTCTTTCTTTATAACTTCTTTAATTTCTTTTGCTTTCTTGTACAATACTTTGCCTTTTGAAGTCAAAGCAAGAAATTTATAACTTCTGTCGCCAGGGTTAGTCTGCTTAACCGCGCCAATTTCTTCAAGTTCCTTTAATGTTCTCGATGTATGCGACTTGTACATCCCCGTTTCTTTTTCGATTACGGCTTGAGCCTTCTCGTTGTACCCTGCTAAAGATTCCATAACTTTGAACTTATTCTTGCTTCTTAAGATTGAGGAAAGGGCATTCTTTTTGGCCATGCTGGACAGATAATATTTTGTTATTTAACCAGCTATTACCCAATGGGTTACCATTTTAGTTACCAAATATTTATAAAAAGATTATAATAACTAAAACAAATGCTTTATACCGCGTCAGAACCTCAAGAAAATTCGTTAGTAATGGAAGGAAGAAGTAAATATAATACTTCAAAATCATTAATCACAGAATTACCTAAAATTATAGAAAGGGGTAAAAGAGAAGCTGAAAGAATATTAGACGGACTTTCTAAGAAAAATAAAATCACTTTACAAACCAATGAATTAGTTCTTCCAACCAAATCCAAAGGGGGATTATTCTCTTTCACAGGGCAAGCAGTTAAGGGAGATGTTAAAAAAGAATGGCTTAATAGGATGATTTATGGAGATAATCTTCTGGCTATGCAGGCACTTCTCGCAGGAGATCCTTTAACTGGAATGTCTTCGATGAGAGGAAAAATAGATTTAATCTATATTGACCCTCCTTTTGATTCTAAAGCTGATTATAGGACAAAAATCCATCTTCCCTCTACTGACATTGAAGCAATGCCTACAGTCATAGAACAGCACGCATATTCTGATACTTGGAAAAACGGGACTGTTTCTTATCTTGAAATGATGGTTCCGAGATTAATATTGATGAGGGAATTGTTATCTGAACAAGGAAGTATTTATGTTCATATTGACTGGCACGTTGGACATTATGTTAAAGTTATTATGGATGAAATTTTTGGAAAGGAGAATTTTAGAAATGAGATTATAGCAAGAAGAATTAATAAAAATTTGACAAAACAATTTACTGAACTCACTTCTTTAACTTCTTTTGGTGATTCAGTTTATATATACGCTAAAAGTGAAAAAACAAAATTTAATGCACCTAAAAAAGAATTTTACAGAAAGGGATATTGGCACGGATTTAAACAGCCCGCAGATAGACCTACAATGAGATATGAGTTACTGGGTGTTAAAATTAATAATGGGCAATGGATGTGGGGAGAAGAAAGAGCAAAAAAAGCAGTCATAAACTATCAAGAGTATGTAGCTCAATTTCAGGATGAAATATCTTTAGACGAATATGCGTTAAAAAATTCCGATAAAGAATTTTTAAGATTAAGTCCGAGCGGTATGCCTGAATATTATCTTTCACCACAAGAGTTCACTATTTGTGATACGTTGTGGGATGATATTATTGCATATGATTACGGTAGTGATTTTTTTACTGCTAAAAAAGACAAATTTATTGAAAGAATAGTTGAGATGGGTTCAAATTCCAATTCAATCGTCGCGGACTTTTTTGCAGGTTCTGGAACTACAGGTGCAGTTGCTGAAAAACTTGGAAGAAAATGGATCATGTCTGATTTAGGAAAACCTGCCTGTATGGTTATGAGAAAAAGATTAATTGACCAAGATGCAAACCCTTTCCTATATCAATCAATAGGAGATTATCAAAAAGAGCAGTTTGAAAAATCGGCATTTAGAACTATCGGAGATTTATCTCATGTTATCATCAACTTGTATGGAGCTTTGCCATTTCCTTTTCAAGAAGGAGTGCCAAACAATTTGGGCTATATCAAACAATCCAAAACATTGGTATTTATTGATTCTCCATCAAAAATGACGGGATATCCTACAATAAAAAAATCACAGGAATTAAGAGCTGGATTTATGGGTGGATGGGATAAAGTTGTTGTTTTAGGTTGGAATTTTGTTACAGATATTGGAAAAATCCTAGAAAATATCAAAGACGATAAATTAGAAGTTTTAGTTATTCCTCCCAACTTACTAGATATGTTAAAAAATAAAATAAATTATGAAAAATTACTCAAAGAGGGAGATGTTAGATTAGGGAACTCTGAGCTTAAACAAACAAACAAAAACAAACCAATCGTTCATTTTTCATCTTTACAATATCTAACTATCAAACCAATAAAGGTAAAGCAAGAAAAAGAAAAAGATATTATTGAAGTTGAATTAGATAATTATACACTTCTTTCCCCTGATGCCTTACCATTAGACCAGAAAAATAAAGAAAAACTAGAGGGGGTTATAGGAAAAGACCCACTTGCCTTAATTGAATATTGGAGTATTGACCCTGATTATGATGGAGAAACATTCAGAAGTAAATGGCAGGATTACAGGCAAAATACTGAAAATGATGCAGATGAGTTCAGAGTAGTCAAAAAAGCTAAACTTGAAGTGCCAAAAGTGAAGGGTAAAAGAAAAGTTTGTGTTAAGGCTGTTGATGTTTTTGGCTTTGAAAGTGCAACTGTTCAGGAGATAAAATGAGAGAGAAAGGTAATACCACTTCGGCCAAAAAGGAGGAATTAGACAAAATATATTCGCAAACTTTAGAAGATTTTAATATTTTGGACTCTAAAGCAAACAATTTAATAATTCTGATTGGCGGGGTAGCTGCCTTATTTATTCAAATAGTTAACCCTTCGACAAACCCATACGGTTTTTTTCTTTATCTTTTCATCATAGGACTATTTTTAGGAGCATTAGGGATATTAGTATATTCCTCCCATCCTAAAAAGTACTCTGCTCTCAACCACAATAATATTTTAAGTTATCAAGGAGAAAGTGAACAGTTTTTATCTATTACAAATAATCAAAAAACAAAGAGCATCTCAAAAATATTAATGAACATTGAATCAAAATCTAATCTAACAAAAATAGCACTCTGGTTATTCTTTACGGGAACTTTCCTATCTCTAGGATACAAAATAATCTATTTTTTAGGGGGGAATTAAGATGGAAAAGAAAAGAAGAAAAAACAATGACGAAATCACGGACGACCCTAGTTGGGAACTCATGCACACGAGAAGTGCAAAGGCCGAGATTAAAGAAAAGAAAAAATAAATGGTACAATCAACTCATCTCGGAACAAGAAACATCCCATTAAAGTTAGCAGCTGCTATAACTGCTATTGTTAAAGCCGAATGGGAAAGTGGAAGTTTTTTGGATAAAGTAACTCCAATTACTAGAGATTTGCTTAGGTTTTGGGATCCTCAAGGAAGCTTTTCAGATTTAAGAAAGTTTAATTTTCATATAGGGCAATGGCAAGCTATTCTCAATTCAATCTATATACATGAAGTCTTGAAAATAAAGAATGTGCAGGATATTTACATGACTATCGAGCCTCAATTATTGCAGGAAATGGATTTAATTGATATGCAAAAAAATAAGTATTCTCATCCTAAATATTGTATCAAAATGGCGACAGGAACCGGAAAGACCTGGGTCATGCACGCTTTGTTAATATGGCAGTATCTCAATGCAAAGAATGAAGAAACTCTAACCGGCAACTATTCAAAGAATTTCCTTTTCATAGCACCAGGACTAATTGTTTATGAAAGATTACTAGATGCTTATCTTGGAAAAGTTCAAGATAACGGACAAAGAGATGTAGAAACTTCCGATTTAAAAGTTTTTGAGGATATTTTTATTCCTGAGTCATACAGAGATGAAATCTTTAATTTTGTTCAATCTGCTGTTTGTCAAAAGGAAGAGATTGGGAAAAAAACTACAGGCGACGGTTTAATTGCGATTACTAATTGGCATTTGTTGGTTGAAGATGAAGAATTGGAGGAAGAAATAAGCCCATTGGAAGACCCCACAGCAGCAATAAGAAAAGAATTTCCGATTAGACCTGGAACATCAGCAGGGCATAGTTTAGACGTTTTAGATAACCAATATTTTAGAGGAAAACAGTTAGATTATTTGGCAAATCTGAAAGACATTGTTTCTTTCAATGATGAAGCACACCATTTAGGAGAATGGAAACAAGATGACGAAATATTAGAGAAGAAATGGCAAAAGGCACTTAACCATATTCAAAAAGATAAAAAAGACAGATTTATTCAAATTGATTTCTCAGCAACTCCTTATAATGAAATCGGAAGTGGTCTTAAAAGACAAATTCATTATTTCCCACACATTATTGTAAATTTTGAATTGAAAGAGGCAATACAAAGAGGTTTAGTCAAGACTGTTGCAATTGATAGACGAAAAGAGTTAGCAGCAATACCTTTAGATGATCCTGATTTAGATTTTAAAGCCGAAAGAGAAGGAAAAGATGTTAAGGGATTATCTGATGGTCAAAGAATAATGCTTAGAGCCGGTTGGAGCAAATTAAAAATTTTAGAAGATGGTTTTATAAAATTTGACAAAGAAAAGTATCCTAAAATGTTGGTAGTTTGCGAAGATACAAATGTTGTTCCGTTTGTTATGCAGTTTATGAAACAAGAGGGACTGTCTGACGAAGAATTGATGGAGATTCATTCTAATAAAAAAGGAGAAGTTAAGCCTGATGAGTGGGAAGAAATTAAACAGAAATTATTCAGTCTTGATAAGCATGCAAATCCAAAAATAATTGTTTCTGTTCTTATGTTAAAAGAAGGGTTTGATGTTAATAATATTTGCGTCGTTGTGCCATTAAGAGCGAGTTCTTCATCTAAATTACTCGAACAATTAATCGGAAGAGGATTAAGATTAATGTGGCGAGAGCCAGAATATAACGAAATAAAAAATGAAAATAGAGAGAAACTTTTGGTTAAAAAACAAGAGCCAAGCAACTATATGGATATTTTAAGTGTTATAGAACATCCCCGTTTTATAGAATTTTATGATAGAGTTCTTGCTGAAACGCTGGGAATAGTTAAAGAAATGCCTTCCAAAGAAAGAGTTGTTGGAGATTTAATTATTATTACTCTGAAAGAAAATTACAAGGATTATGATTTGTTCTGGCCCATAATAATTCATGATAAAGAAGAATTTATTGAAATTGGAGAATTATCTCTTGGTGATTTAGAATCATTCCCCACATCATTAGATAAATTAAAACAAATAATTCCAAAAAAAGAAGGAGATACTTTTTATGGTGAAGAATTAACAGTTAAAACTAGATTTGGAGAATATGTTGTTACAGCAGATTTATTTAATGCTAAAAACTATAATGCTTTTATCTCAAAATTAGTAAGTATTGTTTCTGCTGTTCGTGTTAAAGTTTCTGCGAGAAATACTAAGAGTTTCCCGACAATGCAAATAAATTCTGCACATATAGCTCAACTTGCAGACAGATATATAAAAACTAAATTGTTTAATGAAGAATTTGATCCACTCAAAGATAACAATTGGAGAATTCTCTTACTAACAGAATCGAGAATAACTGAACATATAATAAGGAATATTAGCAAAAAAATATATGATTTACAAAATAAATTAGATATTGCCGAAGCAAAGATTGTAAAAAGATATTTTTCAGAAATTACAGAATTGAAAGGCAGAGAAGAATACTGCGTTAAGGTTTCAAAATCAATTTATCCTAAAATTCCCTTTCCTAGTAACAAAGGAGGATTCGAAAGAGCATTTATCGAATTTGTTGATAGAGACACAAAAGTTGAAAGATTTACAAAAATAAGTGAATATGCTCACAATTTTGCAAATATTTTGTATATCCGAGAAGATGGTTTATTGGCACATTACTTCCCAGACTTCATGGTAAAAATTGGAAAGGCCATATATATAGTAGAAACCAAAGCAGAAAGAGATGTTAATAGTCCTAATGTTCAATTTAAACAAAATGCAACTATTGACTGGAAAAATAAAATTAATGAGTTAAATGAAGAAAACAGAATGGGTTGCGAATGGAAATATGTTCTACTTGGAGAAAAGACATTTTATTCCATGTCAGACAAAGGTGCAACAACAGAAGAAATTTTAGAGTATAATTTGATGAGCAAATCTAAAATTAAAGGAACATTGACAAGATTTACTAGTGACGACGATGATAAATTTTAAATAAGACTTATTAACTATAAAAATACAATGAAAAAATGGAAAATAGTTAAATGCGTTGTATGTAAGAAAAATTACAAGAAAGATCCTAAAAGTTTCTATGCCTTAAAGACTTGTGATCCTTGCTGTAAGAAAGAATGTATGAAGGTATTTGATTTTATTTAGAAAAATGAAAGCTAAACTCGTATCTGTACAGAAGCTAAAACCGCTCTCCAAATCAGGTTACACTACCGGCATGGAGTGCCCAGGTCATTTATGGATGAAATATCATGATAAAGAGAACATTCCTCCGCATACGCCAGGGGTGTTGAAAAGATTTGAGCAAGGGCAT
>C687J35174_10005661_pt1 | contig 16383 bp, 14 predicted proteins | sample RifCSPhighO2_01_FD_35174 | JGI IMG/M metagenome (IMG submission 35174) | reverse complement strand
GACGACGAGGGCGGTCTCGCTCGTGTCATCGGCACCGGTGCCTTCGAATAGGATCTGGTTGCCGGTGGTGACGTCGAAGAAGAAACGCGAAGATGTTGATGTCGATCCGCCGAAAGCTACGTTGTCGGTGGTGTCGGTCAGATAGGTCACGCTTCCTGAGCTCGTCCAATCGCTGGTGCCGCCGGTTTTGTTCGAACACACCCACGCGACCGAACTCGTGCTCCAGGCCAATACCTGATCATTGCTGCAGCCGCCCAAAAGACGGATACCTGAAGCCATTGTCTCCAAACCAGAATTCGAAGAGGTGGTGGCAGTTGTTCCGGTTGTCGTCGTGTCCACATCCAACGTCACCGACCCCGCTCCATTGGTCACTGTCAAACCGGCGGAGCCGGCGACAAGCGTCGCGAGCGTGTAGCCCGATCCGTTGCCGATAAGGAGAGAGCCGTTGGCAGCGGCGGAACCGTCAAGACCGGTACCGCCACGACTCGTCGCAAGCGTCGCTTCCGATCCCAATGAATCCGTACCGGTCCAGTACGCCACATACCCATTCGTGCCCGTCCCGGAGATACCGGCGGAGCCGGACAAAATATCGGAAAATGTCGAACCGTTGTTGGACAGCTGCCACGCCTGCGTCGTGCCGTTGTAACGGAGCGCCGGCGGAGTCGCGGAACTGGAAACCGTCAGATCGAAATTGGTGCCGGATATCGCCGTGCCGGATCCGAGATTGAAAACTTCGGCATCCGTCCCGGTATCGGTATTCTGCTGATGCGCATCCTGCAGACGCGAATCATTGCCGAGTACCAGCTGCTTGTCGCCAGTCCCTGTCGGCAAATTCTTGATATTCAGTTTCCCTCTGTTCCCGAGAATGGGGATGTTACCGGATGTGGTACCGATCGTTCTGCCCTGCAAAAACTGCGCATTGATGGCGCTCGGCACGGATCCGAGCTGCTTGCGAGGCACCATCTCGGAATCGGTGCCGATGCGCATCCCGATGTAATAATCACCGGTCTCGAAATTGATGCTCGCCGGGAACGGCGTCACCGAACCCAAGAACGCGCGGAAGATGCCGTTTTTCACCGTCACGGTCTGTGTCTCCTCCCACAAGCGGCTGCCGGTGTCCGCATTCGAAGGATACGGATCCGCCGTATCGCGATTTTTGGTGTAGATTCCGAAGCGCACTTCGTAGGTTCCGTTCGGAATGATCCGATTTTCAGCGTTGAAGAGCGATGCAGAAAGGCTTATTTGCTTGATTGAAGGGGTTATAGCCTGCCCAAAAACGGGTCGTAGGTCAAACCACCCTAATATGTTCATCCCTATCGCGAGTGCGAAAATGAGGGAAGTATATGCTGTTTTTCGGTTTTTATTTTTTACATATAATGGCATTNGATTCTTACCAAAATACTCTGATAATTATAGCATATTTTCATACTATCCGAAAATCACTTTTTGCTGACAGCCCAGCCAAAAACGTCGCCTACGGCACCGGCTATCAGATCGAATAATGAGACCGTTTTCTGACCCGTGTAAACGGCATAGGAATCGCTCGTAATCTGATTGCCGAATCGGTCCGTCGAAACGATCGTGTACACATACGTGGAAGCCTGATCCAGCCCCGGGATAATCAGGCTGTGGTTCAGGCTATAATCCTCTTCGCTCATCGTCTTTTCGGCTTGTCCGACGCCTTTGGAGTACGCTACCTCGGATTTCGCCAGTTTGTTGGTTTTCCAACTGAGCACCAATTTCACCTCCGGCTTGTTTTTCTCGATGAACGCTTCGCCGCGGACTCCGCTGATCGCGATCGGGCTGGGCGTGTCTTCCGTCAGCAAGAATTCGGCCTCGCCGCCGATCGCGATATCCCCCACGCGAAAATTCTCGCTCTGGTAATTCGCATCGCCGAAGAGCGGCACCGGCTCGGTGACCGGCACCGTCTTGGTCTGCGGCGCTTGAGTTGTTTCTGATGGCACGGATCCGGAGACCGATGAACCGGAAGGAGCTCCCTGATTCGGAGTTCTCGTCCGCTGCCACAAAAGATACCCTCCGAGGGCCGCAAGGATGAGGACGAAAAACACGCTGAGCCACCTGCCCCGAGGGCTGATACCGCTCAACATCCCCCGTTTGTTTTCAGAGGTAAAAACATCGAATTTTTCCCCTTCTGCCATACGTGTTTTTTCAGTCTTTTCTGACCCACCAAGACTGGCGAGAGCGGCCGAAATTGAGCGGCCATTTTTTCTTTTTATAATATTCCCAATATAGCACAAAAACCCCCTTTCTAAAAGAGCAAAACGGAGTTATCCACAATGCGGAAACGGCCATAAAAAAACGAGAAACCGCGCTGGGATTTCACCGAAACGCGGACATTGTTCTCGATGCTATTTTTGCTACTCTTCCAGACGCCGAAAGAGCTCGTCTAAGTCTTCCGGAGAATAGTATTCGATCACCACTTTTCCTCCCTTGCCGGACGGCGCAATGCGCACTTTGGTGCCGAGCATCTGGGTCAGGTGTTCCATCCGCTCCAGGATTTTCGGGTTGAGCGCTATGGCGCTCCGCATATGCGGCTTCACCGAGATGCTCCGCACTTTCATTTCCGTCTCGCGCACCGTCAGCTCTTCCTTGATGATCAGGTCGAACACGGCGCGCTGCTTCTCCGGATTCTCTATCGCCAGAAGCGCCTTGGCATGCCCTTCGCTTATCTTGCCTTCGCCGACAGCGCGCTGGATCTCGATCGGCAGATGGAGCAGCCGCAGAGTGTTCGCGACAGAGCTCCGGCTCTTCCCCATTTTTTTCGCCACCGCTTCCTGCTGCATACTGAACTCGTCGAGCAGGCGCAGGTATGCCTTCGCTTCTTCAATCGGATTGAGGTTATGGCGCTGGATATTCTCTATGATCGCCAGTTCCAATTTCTGCTGTTCCGTGACGCTCCGCACGACGACCGGCACCGTCTGAAGTCCGATACGCTTCGCCGCCTGAAAGCGCCGCTCGCCCGCGATCAGTTCGTAATTATCGCCGACCCTGCTCACGATGAGCGGCTGCAGAATCCCGTGCTCCTTGATGGAATCCGCCAATTCGCCGAGTTTGGTTTCATCAAAATGCAGCCGCGGCTGCTGCGGGTTGGGCACGATTTTTTCCAGCGGAATTTCTGTCGCGCTGCCATCGCTCGGCGCTGACGCTGTCGGAAATATCGGCTTATATGAAGCAGAAATCGGCGTAATAGGCGCTACCGGCGCAGTATGAAAAGGCGAGGGCGAACTGCCGTCCTCTGGTTTTTTCTTGGGAGGGATGAGCGAGGCGAGTCCTCGTCCGAGACCGTACTGTTGCGACATAGTTTCTAAAAAATTTCTAATTACCAATTTTCATTGAATTTTCAATGTCTTAATTTCCAATGTTTCATTGTTTCATTGCAAAATTGATTGGAAATTGAAAATTGAAAATTCTCATAATACTTTCAGTTTTTTCCGCTCCTCTTCTTCCCGCTCGAGTATCTCGCGCACCATGCCCTTGTACGCGCGCGCGCCTTTGGAAAAGGCGTCGAAATCCAGGATGGATTTTCCGAAACTCGGAGCCTCCGCAAGACGGACGGAACGCGGTATCACGCTCTCGAACACTGGGCCGGGAAAATGCGCGCGGACTTCGGCAACGACTTGGCGCGCCAGCCGATTGCGCCGATCATACAGTGTCAGGAGCGCTCCCATAATTTTCAAATTCGGCTGCAGATGCTCGCGCACCAGCTCGATCGTCCCGAGCAGCTGGCTCAGCCCTTCAAGAGCATAATACTCCGTTTGTACCGGAACCACCACCTCGTCGCACGCGACCAGACCGTTGATGGTAAGCAGTCCGAGAGAAGGCGGGCTGTCGATCAGAATGTAATCGTAATACGCCCGTATCTGCCGGAGCACATAATGCAAACGGAACTCGCGATTTTCCAGGTGCACCATCTCGATCTCCGCGCCGGCCAGGTCCTGCGCCGCCGGGATGATATGCAATCCCTCCGTCTCCGTCCGCAGAATGATCTCCTGCGGGGCGAGTCCCAGAATCATCGCATGATACAGGTTTTTCTCGAGGCTCTTCGCATCGATCCCAAGACCGGAAGAAGCGTTGCCCTGCGGATCCAGATCGACGAGCAGCACTTTTTTCCCCGCCTCGGCCAGATAGCGCGCAACGTTAATCGTCGAGGTCGTTTTGCCGACCCCGCCCTTCTGATTGATAAATCCGATTACTTTAGCCATTTTGTAAGAGAATAGCGAATCAGGAATGAGGAATGAGGAATCAAGACTAAGAAAAAAATAGAGAGAATGCTCGACTTTGGTCTTTATTCATGATTCTCGATTCATGATTCCTCTTCAACCATTATAGTGCATTGACAAATGATTATCAATTTCTTATGCTGCTGCTATGCTCTAGGGATAGTCCTTGGCTCAGAAAAAAGAAAAAGGGCATATGCCGGGATGGCGGAATGGTAGACGCACGGGACTCAAAATCCCGCGATAGCAATATCATGAGAGTTCGAGTCTCTCTCCCGGCACAACAAAAAAAACAGCGGGTAAACCGCTGTTTTTATATTCTCAGCGCCGCCTCGGTGACGCGCGCCAGAAGCATCGCGACCGTGACCGGTCCGACACCGCCGGGTACCGGAGAAAGAAAGCATGTTTTATTTTCGACGCTCGCCCGATCGGCATCGCCGACGACTTTCCCGTCGAGATACGTGGCGCCGCCATCGATGACGATACTCTTTTCAGAAAGCATTCCTCCAATCAGCATATTCGCGATGCCGCACGCCGTCACGATCACGCGCGCGCTCTTCGTTTTTTCCGAAATAGTTTCCGGCGGGGCGCTGCTCAGGATATACTCTGCCCGCAATCCCTCCAGGGCAAGCGCCTGCACCATCACGCGCCCGAGGAGTTCAGAATTGGCTAAAACAAGCCCTTTTTCACCGATGGCGTATCCCTTGCCCGCGCGCAACAATTCGATCACCGCGCGCGGAAACACCGGGCACGCTTCCCGATTCCCAGCCAGAAAACTGCGCAAAGTTTCAGCATGGAATCCGTCGGTATCTTTCTTCGGATCGATCCGCGCGATGATCTTATCCGCATCCAATGTTTCCGGCAGCGGCAGCTGCACGATGATACCGTGAATATCGGCGCGCTCATTCAATGCATCGATGCAGAGGAAAATTTTTTCTACCACTACATCCGCAGCGAACAGAAACTTCTCGAAACGGATGCCGATTTTTTGCGCCGCTTTCTCTTTCAGTCCCACGTAGAGATGCGACGGCGCGTCATCGCCGATCAGTATGACGGCGAGACCCGGCACGACACCCGCCGTCCGGATACGGTTCTCCGTGTCCGCAAGGATCTTGTCAGCCACCGGTTTTCCATACAAAAGCGCCATAGCTGTTATTTCAAAGAGTCCCTGGATATTTTTTAGAAAATCTTTTCCACACTGTCGGAAAAATGTATTCTAAAACGATATATGCCATAACGGACGCAATTGCCATACTCCCGAAAATATCAGCGAAATGATGGATGCCTGCCAAAACTCGTGAAGCGCCAACCGCAAAAGCTATCATGAACAGCCAGAGACCGAGTTTGCGATGAAAAAAGAATACCACGGCAGCAATCGCGCTGCTGAGGAGCGTGTGATCCGATGGAAAACCGTTGTCCGGATCGTGCGGCAGAAGCGGCGCGAACTGCCCGACCACGAACGGCCGCGGATCATAATAAAAAATACTGGCAATTTTTGCCGCGATGTATGTCAGAGGCAGAATGATCACGGCACACAGGGCGATCTTCCAGCGCAATTCTTTCGGCTGACGAAAAACATACGTGAGCGATGCAATCACGATCACGAGATACAGATACTTCGCCCCAAAAATAACCAGGGTATCCATAATTTTTTAAAACAAAGTTCCGGGTGAAGCGAAATCGACGAGCGGCGCGTGCTCAGTTTTGGCTGATTCAAGCAGTTTTTTGTTCCCATGGAGATCGAGGATGTAGGTCCAATCGCGGAACTCCGGATACTTCTCCAGCTGCCGTTCCAGTATTTCCACCGTCGCGCGCACATCGCCGGCACCGGTATGCGCGGTCGTATGCTCTTTGCCGCAATACAGCTTGTACGCTGCCGAGAGGTTGCGCGGCGCGAACATATCGCGCGCTTCCGTCTTGTGATAGAGGATCTTCGCATCGAGAACTTTTTTCGACGTGAAATCGAAATTTTTCCCCACGCTCGCGAACTCGCCCTTGAGAAACGGAAGGTCGAATCCGATGATGTTGAATCCGCCGACATCCGCTCCTTCGAACATACTCCACAATTCGTAGGATAGCTTGGCGAAGCTTGGCGCATCCGCGACATCCTTGTCATAGATGCCATTGATATGGCTGGCTTCGGGAGCAATCGCCCGCCCCGGATTGATCCGCTGACAATACGACACGATGTCTCCCGATGGCAGGATTTTTTCGTAGGCGATCTCGATGATCTTGTCTTCGCCGACGGCGAGCCCCGTCGTCTCCAGATCGAAGATGATGAGCGGCCGCTCAAGCGGCAAGAATTGCGGGAGGATCGATTTCATAAGGCCGTTGCTAGAGCGAATCATTCTCACATTCTACCGCAGCCGCCGGGCTTTGTCACTATTCTTCCCTGATGCCTTATGGCCTCTCTAATCGACAAAGTCATCTATCGCTTCCTCTGCCTGCTCCAGAGCCTCTGGACTGCCGATAGGAAACCAGGTTTTCGTTCTTTCTACCGCGATATCGTATGTATCGCGCATCTGCATAAGCGTCTGCGGCAAACCGTATTCTTTTTCAGAAATCGGCACGAGTGGATATTCGAAAAACTCCTTATTCAGGATATACGCGCCGGTATTCACGAGTGTGTACTCAGGCGGATGCGGCCGCTCGATGATGCGGAGCAGTCTGCCGCTAGTATCCGTTTCGAGCACTCCGAACTGGCCCGAATCCTCTCTCTCGCAGACGAGTATCGCGAGTTCATACTGTATCAAGCGTTCCAGATCTTCCTTCAGGTACAGATCATCTCCCATCAGGACGAGAAACCTGTCATCGAGCATATCTTTCACCAGATGTACCGCGCCGCCCGATCCGTTCAGCTCGCGCTGCTCCGCGTAGCGGATCGTACGCCCGCCGAATGACGCGCCGAAGTATGCTCGGATCGTATCTCCGCGATAACCGACGACCAGTATCACTTCCGTGATCGCCTCCGGGAGCGCTCGCAGAGAATATTCCAATTTCGGCCTTCCTCCGATGAGAAGCATCGGCTTGGGACAATGATCCGTCAGGTGTCCCATCCGCACCCCTCTCCCTGCCGCCAGAATCACCGCTTGCATACGCTTCAAGGGATTGGGAAATTAAATCACCAGATTCAGAATCTTATCCTGGATATAGATCGCCTTGCGGATCGTTTTTCCGGCAATGTGCGCCCGTACTTTGGCATCCTTGAGCGCGGACGCTTTCACATCGTCCTCGCTGCTCCCTGTTTCCACGACGAGCACCGCACGCACTTTCCCGTTGATCTGCACCGCTACATTGGCCGTTTCCGTTTTCAAGAGATGCGCATCATACTGCGGCCACCCTGCCAGAAAAATGGATTTTTTATGACCCAGAAGCTGCCATAATTCTTCAGCGATATGTGGCGCAAATGGGGAAAGCAGAATCAGGAATTGAGAATAATGAATCGAGGAAACTTCTTTTTCCTTTTCCAATGCATTGATGAAAATCATCAAGCTGCTCACCGCGGTATTGAACTTGAAATTTTCTATATCTTCCGTCACTTTCTTGATTGTCTGATGCAAAAGATTCTCTATTGAATTTTTTCTTGCTGCTTTCTCCTTGCCACTGACTACTTTCTCCTGCAATTTCCATACTTTCTCCAGAAAACGCCGCGCTCCGACAACGCCGTCCGTATTCCACGCGATGGATTGCCCGAAGGGACCCATAAACATCTCATACAGCCGGAATGCATCCGCTCCGAACTCCCTCACGATGTCATCAGGATTGATGACGTTCCCCCAGCGCTTGGACATCTTTCGTCCATCCGAGGCGAGAATAAGCCCCTGATTCACGAGTTTCTTGAACGGTTCCTGGCCGGACACTGCCTGGATATCATAGAGGAATTTGTGCCAGAAACGCGCATAAAGCAGATGGCGCGTCGCATGTTCCGTCCCGCCGACATAGACATCGACCGGCATCGTTTTCTTCTCTTTTTTATTATCGACAAGCGCTTTCTTGTTATGCGGATCGATATAGCGCAGGTAGTACCAGCACGACCCCGCCCACTGCGGCATCGTATTCGTCTCGCGCTTGGCCGGTCCTTGGCACTGCGGGCATCTCACATTCACCCAAGGTTTGATACTCGCGAGCGGTGATTCTCCCGTATCCGTTGGCTCGTATGATTTCACGTTCGGCAGTTTCACCGGCAGATCCTTCTCAGGAACCGGGACGACTCCGCATTTCCCGCAATGGATAAGCGGGATCGGCTCGCCCCAATAACGCTGCCGCGAGAATGTCCAGTCGCGCATCCGATAATTCACTTTTTTCTTGCCCAATGTCTCTTTCGCAAGCCACGCTGTCATCCGTTTCCGCGCGTCCGCCGATGCCAATCCTGAAAACTCTTGCGAATCGGTCAGGATGCCATCTTCCGTATATGCATCCTTGGCTTCATCCTGATTCTTGATTCTTCCCTCCAATCGGGCGGGCAGGGATTCTTGATTCTTCTCAGCAAAAGGAACGATTACTGTCTCTATCGGTAACTGATATTTCAAGGCGAACTCGAAATCGCGCTCGTCGTGAGCCGGGACGCCCATCACCGCGCCGGTCCCGTACCCGCCGAGCACGTACTCGGCGACATACACCGGCAGCCGCTCCCCGGTGAACGGATGCACCGCTTCGATCGAGGCAAGCTCGACGCCAGTTTTCTCCTTGGCCAGTTCCGTGCGCTCCAGATCAGATTTGCTCTGCGCTTTCTTGATATATTTCCTGACTTCCGCCAGATTCGCGATCTTCTTCTCAAGCACGGATAACAGCGGATGCTCCGGTGCCAGAACGACATACGTGCAGCCGAAAATCGTATCGAGGCGTGTCGTGTACACCCGTACCTCTTCTTCCGTATCCGTGATATAAAACACGGCTTCCGCGCCTTCCGAACGGCCGATCCAGTTGCGCTGCTGTTCCTTGATAGCTTCCGGCCATTCCAGCTCCCGGCTCTCCAGGTCGCGGAGCAGGCGATCGGCATACTTCGTCATCCGGAGCACCCATTGGCGGAGCGGGCGCTTTTCCACGGCACTGCCGCAGCGCTCGCACTTCCCCTGCTCCAGATCCTCGTTGGCGAGTCCCGTCAAACACTTCGGACACCAGTTGATCGGCTCCTCTGATTCATATGCCAGACCCTTTTCCCACAGCTTGAGGAATATCCACTGCGTCCAGCGATAATACTCCGGATCAGTCGTATTGATTTCGCGCTCCCAATCATAGGTGAACCCGATCTTCTGCAGCTGTTTCTTGAAGACGGCGATGTTTTCTTTGACGGCCTTTTCCGGATGCACCTTGTGCTTGAGCGCATACCCCTCGGCCGGCAGCCCGAACGCGTCCCACCCCATCGGATGGAGCACGCCATACCCCTGCAGCTGCTTCATCCGCGCCAGCACATCGGTCGCAATATAGCCTTTCGGGTGTCCCACGTGGAGCCCTGCCCCCGACGGATACGGGAACATATCCAAGACATAGAACTTTTTCTTGCGATCATACTGCCGATAGACGCCTGTCCGGGCCCATTCTTTCTGCCACTTCGCCTCGATCGATTGCGGTTTGTAGGCTTTTTTCATATGAGGTAAATACCGGATATCACTCTCCCACTCTACCCGAAATACGCCTTTTTTTCAAGAAAAAACAGGTTTGCTAACGAAACCTGTCCTACCTGTTCACAATATGCTTCCGTCAAAAAATCCGTCTATTCCCGACTGGCCAGAGCCTCGAGCGTCACGTCCACCACTTTCTGCGGCTCGGTCAGCGCCTTCACCAGATAGTATTTCGCTGCCCCGAGATCGCCTACCGTCTGAAACATCTCCTCGCTATCGATATTGCTCAGCACGACCACCGGGATTTTCTCCAGATCAGGATCGGCTTTCAGCGCCTGGAGCACGCCCACACCGTCGAGCACCGGCATCTGGATATCGAGCACGATCACGTCCGGACGCTCTGTCCTGATCACCTGGAGCCCTTCCTCCCCGTCCCGCGCGGTCACCACAGCGAATCCCTCGCGCTTGAATTTCGTACTATAAATATCGCGGATGTCGTCATTGTCATCCACGATGCACACTGTCTGCTTCGGTTGTACGCCCTCTTCGATCATACGGATTCGGAAAAGATAATCAGACGCGTCTACCGCTATTCTACTCCTCTGTACTGTTCTGTGCAAAACCGCAGTTTAGGTTAGGCCCCCATACCATCAGTCCCGATGGAGATGCCGCGCCTGCTGTGATGCTTGCGCGCGACTTTGACGCGGGCGAGTTCTTTCTCAAGCGCTGCCGCGACGCGGGCATATTCTTCCTGATCCATATGCATATGCTCTTTCTTGAGCGCCTCGGCGCGGGTGCGCGCTTCCTCGGCGCGGGCGAGATCGATCGCTTCGGCGCGCTCGGCCGTATCCGCGAGAATGATCAGGGTATTCTCATGAAATTCCGCGAAGCCGCCCGACGTGGCGAGACTCGACTCTGCGCCGCCGGCAACCTTCCGCAAGATGATCTCCCCCGCCTTGATAGCCCCGATATACGGGATATGCTCCGGCAGAATCGTCACGTCGCCGCCTTCAACCGGCAGCGTCGCCTGATACACCTCTTCTTCCACGACGGTTTTTTCCGGCGTCACGATTTTGAATTTGATCATAGATTTTCAGAATATTTCAGTTGATTGCCGATATTTCTTTTGAGACCGTTGAAAGCCGAGCGGGCATGGTTTCCGCCGGAGGCGGAAGAGCGAGGCTTTCACAGAACGAATTTCTCGCTGGGAAATGAGTGGGTCACGAAAGGAATATCGGCAATCAACTGAAAATAACGCTTATTTCTTGCTTTCCGCGATCACCTCGTCAATCGAGCCCTTCATATAGAAAGCCTGCTCGGCGATATCGTCGAGTTCGCCGGACAAAATTTTCTCGAACCCGGCGATCGTATCGGAGAGCTTCACGTATTTGCCCGAGGCTCCGGTGAACTGCTCGGCGACGAAGAACGGCTGCGAGAGGTATTTCTGGATCTTGCGGGCGCGGGTCACCATCAGCTTGTCCTCGTCGGACAGTTCCTCCATACCGAGAATCGCGATGATGTCCTGGAGATCGCGGTAGCGCTGGAGCACGTTCTGGACGCTCCGAGCGACGGCATAGTGCTGCTCGCCGACGATATGCGGATCGAGGATCGTCGAGCTGGAATCCAGCGGATCGATGGCCGGGTAAATGCCGATCTCGGTCAGCGCGCGATTGAGCACGACGGTCGAATCGAGGTGGGCGAACGTCGTCGCCGGCGCCGGGTCGGTCAGGTCATCGGCCGGCACATACACCGCCTGCACCGACGTGATGGAGCCCTTCTTGGTCGAGGTGATGCGTTCCTGCAGCACGCCCATCTCCTCGGCGAGCGTCGGCTGATAGCCTACCGCGGAAGGGATGCGCCCGAGGAGCGCCGACACTTCGGAGCCCGCCTGCGTGAAACGGAAAATATTATCGATGAAAAACAGCACATCCTTGCCCTCATCGTCGCGGAACGATTCCGCCATCGTGAGCGCCGTGAGCGCGACGCGCTGGCGCGAGCCTGGCGGCTCGTTCATCTGGCCGAACACGAGCGCGGTCTTGTCGAGCACGCCTGATTCTTTCATTTCGTGATAGAGGTCGTTGCCTTCGCGCGTCCGCTCACCGACGCCGGCGAAAACGGAGTAGCCGCCGTGTTCCTGGGCGATATTGCGGATGAGTTCCTGGATGACGACGGTCTTGCCGACGCCGGCACCGCCGAACAATCCCACTTTGCCGCCCTTCATAAACGGACAGATGAGATCAATGGCCTTGATGCCAGTTTCGAACACCTCCGCCTTGGTCGACTGCTCATCGAAAGCCGGAGCGGCTCGATGGATGGAACGACGGGTTTCTACGACAACATTCTCCCCTCCTTCCAGGCGGGCAGGCTTTCCATCTATCGGCTCGCCCAAAACATTGAACATCCGCCCGAGCACCGCCTTGCCTACCGGAACGGAAATCGGATTGCCGGTCGCTGTGACATCCATACCCCGCCGCACACCATCGGTCGTACCCATCGCGACCGCACGCACGCGATTGCCGCCTAAGTGCTGATGCACTTCCACGACCAATTTCCCGGAAGCGACTGTCACTTCGAGCGCATCGTAGATTTTCGGCAGCATATTTCCTTCACTAAACTCAACATCTACAACTGGTCCGATTACCTGGATGATCTTGCCTTTATTCATAACTATTAATGTAAAATGTAAATCTCAAAAATAAAAATGGCAATGTAAAATTCAAAATTTAACAATTTAATCCATCATTTTGCACTTTGATTTTTACACTTTGATTTTTTATCGCCGGACCGATCACTTGTATGATTTTTCCTGTCGTACCCATATTTTTGCTTTAATTAAAGGGAAATCTTGATTAATAGTTTCACGCTCCATTGACTTTTCGCTGTTTTTGTGCTATCATATATGGTTGTACTTTACCAACTTGCCATTTCACTCCATCGGAGACAAGCTATCATGAATCCCAGCACATTCGAATCATCCGCTTACCTCATCCTCGGCATCATCGCCTTGGTGACGTTCGCTTTCTTGCTCGGTCTCCCGCCACGGGCTGACCAATCCAAAGACTTCTACCAGTATCTGCTGGGCGGCGCATTCGGATGCGGCATCCTCTTCGTCATCTGGGGGTGTATTATTTTTCCGCAACCCCGCGCCTGATGATATCGCACAACACGAGCGCTGACACCCCGCTTATCCATCTAGGGTGTTTTTTTCTTGCCCATTTTCCAAACAACTCATCCCCCTGGGATTCTCCTGAGCCTGTCGAAGGATCTATAGTGTATAAACCCCTCGACTACGCTCGGGATGATGATGCTGCCGCATCACTTCTGCACCGCAGCCATTCCCGCCGACAGCTCCGCGATCTCCTGCGTGATCTTCTGCTGACGAAGCTGGTTGTAGGCTAAGGTCAGATCGGACACCATATCTTTCGCAGCATCGGTGGCATTGCGCATCGCGAGCATCCGCGATGATTCCTGCGAAGCATTGGACTCGAGCACGGCGTGATAGAGTTCCATCTCGATCAGGCGCGGAATCATCCGCCACAGCACTTTTTTCGGCGACGGTTCGATTATATACTCCGCCGAGAGCTTCTGTTTTGCTTCCGAAACGCTCTCACTCATTTCATTCAGCGCTTTCTTCGTATCCTTGAGAGCGACCGGGAGCAGGCCGCGCACTTTCACCTCCTGCACCATCATCGAGACATAGTTCGTGTAGACCATCACCACGCGATCCGCGCGCGCTCTCTCGAACTCATCGATGATGACGCGCGCGATCGGGCGCATACTCTCAGCGGTCGGCGTACTGAGCACATCCGGAAAAGAAGCTACGATTTCCCCGCCCCGCCCCTTCGACTGTGCCATAAAGCGGCGGACGGCCATCTCGCCCTTTTTTCCGATAGTGATGAAGCGTGCCGCGCGGTCGGCATCTTCCGCCAGTATCTTCCGCAGGTGCTTGCTGACCTGCGTATTGAATGCGCCGCAGAGACCGCGATTGCTCGTGATGACCACGTACAGTTCCGTCTTCACCGGCCGCTCGGTCAGGAGCGGATGCTCATCGCCTCGCGTCGCCACGCTCAGTTGCTCCAAGAGCTCGATCGCGCTCAAAGCATACGGACGGATGGCGAGCACGGCGCCGATGGCTTTGCGCATTTTGACGGCCGAAATCATCTCCATAGCCCGGGTGATTTTCCCCGTGCCCTTCACTCCCTTGATTCGCCGCCTGATATCTCGCGCGCTGGCCATAGTCTCACAACTTACAATAATCAACTTTCAATCACCAACTAACTCTCAATCCTCTAACTTCTTTTCAATCGAACTGACTGATTTTTGTAAAATAAGCAGAAGTTCGTGAGATTCTTGCTGCAACTTCGCAACCTCAAATTTTTTATCAGGACAAGCTACCAAAAGCATCTGCATCCAATGTCCTGTCTCCTGAGCCTCTTTCTTAGCAATGATCATCTTATTTCTGAAATCTTTTTTTGAACTCGCATTACTAGCTTCGCAGTAGTTCGCTCCGATACTCGTAGCAGAACGGACTACCTGTCGAATAAGCGGATCGACTATAGCATCCAACTTTACGGACCGGCAGAATACTATCACATCTTTGCCGAAACGAGCCANCCTTTCTTTCAGATCATATATCTTCTCAGTTGTTCCTTGNGTAGTTAACATTTCGTTGATTATTGAAAGCTGAAACTTGAACCTTATACCACAAATCTTTTCTTGAACTCNCCGATATGCTTNTTCAATAGTTCCTCTATCGCTTCTGTCAGCGCCTGTTCCTTGCGAATCGCATCCAGCACCTCTTTGCCTTCGCTCTCCAGATACAGGACGAACTCGCGCTCGAAGCGGCTGGTCTCCGCGACCGCTATGTCATCGATGAACCCGCGAGAGAGCGCATAGAGCACCGCCACTTCTTTCTCGACTGACAGCGGAGCGTACTGCGGCTGCTTCAGCATCTCGACGGCGCGCCGGCCGCGCTCGATGAGAGAGCGCGTCTTTTCGTCCAGGTCGGAACCGAACTGCGCGAAGGCTTCGAGTTCGCGGAATTGCGCGAGATCGAGACGGAGCGTACCCGCCACCTGCTTCATCGCCTTGATCTGCGCCGCCGAACCGACGCGCGAGACCGACAGGCCGACGTTGAGCGCCGGACGGATGCCTTTGTAGAACAGATCGCTTTCGAGGTAGATCTGGCCATCGGTGATGGAGATGACGTTCGTCGGGATATAGGCCGATACATCGCCCGCCTGCGTCTCGATGATCGGGAGCGCCGTGAGCGACCCGCCGCCGTTTTCCTTGTTCAGTTTGGCGCTCCGCTCCAANAGGCGCGANTGCACATAGAACACGTCGCCCGGNTAGGCTTCGCGTCCCGGCGGACGCCGGAGAATGAGAGAGATCTGGCGATAGGCGACCGCGTGCTTGGACAGATCATCATAGATCACGAGCACGTCCTTGCCCTGATCCATAAAGTACTCGCCGAGAGCGGTAGCCGCGTAGGGCGCGATGAATGACAGCGCCGCCGGATCGGACACGCCCGCGACCACGACGGTCGTGTACTCCATCGCGCCGCTCTTTTCCAGCGCGGCGACGATACGCGCCACCTTGGATTCCTTCTGGCCGATCGCCACATAGATGCAGATGACATCCTGGCCTTTCTGGTTGATGATGGTATCGATAGCGATGGCGGTCTTCCCGGTCTGGCGGTCGCCGATGATGAGTTCGCGCTGACCGCGGCCGATCGGAATCAATGCGTCGATAGCCTTGATACCGGTCTGAAGCGGCTGGTGCACCGATTGGCGCGTGATGACGCCCGGCGCGATTTTCTCTACCGGATAGTAGGCCTGCGCCTCGATATCACCCTTGCCGTCGATCGGCAAACCGAGCGGCGAGAGGACGCGGCCGATGATGGCGTCGCCGACCGGCACGGAGAGGATTTTCCCCGTGCTTTTGACGATCATCCCTTCGCTCACATCGTCCGTCTCCCCGAGAAGCATCACGCCGGCCTCGCCTTCCTCCAAGTTGAGCGCCACGCCGATCGTGCCGTTTGCGAATTCCACCATTTCAGACGCCATCACTTCGGACAATCCGGCGACGCGCGCCACGCCATCGCCGATTTCCAACACGGTACCGATAGCTTCCGCTTGCGGCGCATGCTGGAACTCCGAGATGCGCTTCTTCAGTTCTTGGATCAGAGGGTTGCTCATAGGAATATCTTGTTTAGGCTTTTAGGAGAGAATGTTTTAGCGTCCGGAGGGCGGCGGCGAGCGTCGCGTCATAGAGCGTCTCGTCGCTTCGGAAACGGGCGCCACCGATCATCTCAGGATCGATCTCGTACTGCAGAATGATTTTCTTATGCGGAAATAATGCAGCCGCCTGCTTCACAAGCACGGACTGACTCTCTTTCGCGACCGGATGCGCCGTCACGACCGTGACGGTCACCTGTCCCGCTTTGTCCGCTGCGCTTTTTTCCAAGCGTTTCACGATCGCATCCATTTTCTCCTGTTCGCCGCGGCGCCGCAAAAACCCGAGGAAATTCTTGACGATTTCGGCTACTGTGGCGGGAGGCGCCTGATCCGTGAGGTCAGCCAGAG
>C687J35174_10005660_pt1 | contig 16386 bp, 15 predicted proteins | sample RifCSPhighO2_01_FD_35174 | JGI IMG/M metagenome (IMG submission 35174) | reverse complement strand
GCAAAACCGTCAATTTTCCCGCCGGCGACTTTATTGGCTAAAATCAAATCAACTAAAATCAGGTTGGGATGTTTAGTTTCGGCAAGCGTAATTCCTTCTTCGCCCGTTGCCGCGCCTAAAAAGTTAAAACCCGCGGCCTCAAATTTAAGCCGGTACATCTCTAATAATGTCAATTCATCTTCAATTATTAAAATTGTTTTTGCAGTATCCGACATACTAATATTGTATAAAAAATGGGCTAAAAAGTCAAAATTACCGCGAGGCTTCGGCTAATTCACGCACAAAACATCGTACCGCGCTTATGGCGCCATCGGGCACTGCCTGGTGATAAATGTTCAGCACTTCGCTGCCCACAACGGCTATATCCGCATACCCTTTTAATTGTTTAATGTGTGTAGGGCGAGAAATACCAAAGCCGACGGCGAGAGGCATACCGTTATATCGTTTTACGCGCTGAATACTGGAAAATATATTTTCGTCAAGCTCCCCGCAAGCTCCAGTGACCCCCTGCCGTCCCGAAAGATACAAAAAACCTCGCGCCGCCCGTGCGTTTAACTCCAACCGACGCGGCGACGTTACCGGTGCCAAAGTGCGAATGACAGGCATGTTATGATGTTGAGCAAAATAGGTTAGTTTATCATTATACTCCTCATCCAACGGCATGTCCGGCACGATTAAACCACTGCAACCAGCCTGGGCCGCATCACGGCAGAACGCCTCCACGCCGTAATTGAACACGATATTAAAATATGTCATGAACAGCAGTGGAATGCCTGCCGTTGCGGAACACTCTGCCATAAGGAGCATAGCATCTTTTACTCGTATTTTGTGCTTTAACGCTGTTTGATTTGCCCGCATTAATGTAGGGCCATCCGCCAGCGGATCGGAAAAGGGAATCTGTAGCTCAATAAAATCAACGCCGGCTTCTACCATAGTGGCGATTAACTGCCGGCTAACTTTTAGATCGGGGTAGCCAACCACAATGTGTGTCATCAAGCCTATACGCTTGCCTGATTTAATTTTTTTAACTTGGGCATCAATGGTATTCATAACGTATTATTGTGACTTGCGCTTTAAGTAATCTTTCCAGCCAGCGTTTCCCAACGCCTCCCCTAAAATAAAAATGTCTTTGTCGCCCCGTCCGGAAATGTTTACTACAATAATTTTATCAGGTTTTAGTTGCGGTGCTATTTTAACCGCGTACGCAACCGCATGCGCCGACTCCAGTGCCGGAAATATGCCTTCGGTTTTTGCCAAGAGTTGAAATGCCACCAACACCTCGGCATCAGAAACCGCCCGATACGCGACACGCCCTTTTTTAAAAAGAAGAGCGTGTTCAGGCCCGATGCCGGCATAATCAAGTCCGGCCGAGATGCTGTGGGTAGGCTGAACCTGCCCGTCTGCATCCTGTAAAAAATATGATTTATAACCTTCAATCACGCCAATTTTTTCATCATGTTGCAAACGGGCAGCGTGACCGCCGATTTTAGTTTCATCCCTACCACCAGCCTCAACGCCAATCATTCGTACGCCTCTGTCTCCCAAAAATGCATTAAACAAACCAATGGCGTTACTGCCACCGCCGACGCAGGCAACCAGATAATCTGGCAGGCGGCCTTCCTGCGCCATAAGTTGTTCCTTAGCTTCCAGCCCAACAATACTTTGAAAATCGCGCACCATGGACGGATACGGATGCGGCCCTAACGCCGAACCAATTAGGTAATACGAACTGCCAACATTGACAATCCAATCCTGCAAAGCGGCCGTGACGGCATCTTTAAGCCGCTTGGTTCCATGTTCAACTGGTATTACTTTTGCGCCAAGCAACTCCATCCAGAACACATTGGGCATTTGGCGCTCAACATCAACCGCGCCCATATAGACCGTGCAAGCAAAGCCGAATTTTGCCGCAACCGTTGCCGTCGCCAGCCCGTGTTGCCCGGCGCCAGTTTCGGCAATCAAACGCTTTTTCCCCATTCTTTTCGCCAGCAAAGCCTGCCCCAAACAATGGTTGATTTTGTGCGCGCCAGTATGGTTAAGGCCTTCGTTTTTTAAATAAATTTTTGCGCCGCCTAATCCAGCGGTTAAATTTTTGGCAAAATAAAGTGGCGTGGGACGGCCGGAGTAATTTTTGTACAAATCAAAAAGCTCGCGGCTGAACGCGGGGTCTTGCTTGGCCGCTTCATACGCGGCTTCCAATTCTTCCAACGCCGGCATAAGCATTTCAGGCACATACCGACCGCCGAATGGACCAAAATGACCGCGCGCGTCGGCGTCGTAGGGAGTTTTGAAAAAAATGTTATACATATATTTTATGATAATAAAATTACGGGGAGGGAAAAGATTTAGCACAACCTTTTCCCTCCACCACTACGCCCGAATTTTTCGCAAAGCGAAAGATATAATGTCCTGTTCGCTCTGCAATTGCTCTGAGCGCACTTCTGCGCCAGTCACTTCTACCACTACTCCATCAGGAAAGAGCGGTAAAAAAATAAATACTGACTCAGCGCACTGCGGGCAAACATACATCCGGTTTGCACTACTGCGAAATGCACCGTGTCCGCACTTCGCACAAAACAACTTGCCACACCCCTGACAAAATGTGAATGGTGTCCCGAGGCCATCCACATTTACCATAGTGCCCGCGTGACATCCCGTACACTGCGTGCCGCCGACAAATGGCAGTTGTTCGCGCATTTTTTCCGTCGTTCCGAAGCCCATGGTTGCTAATCCTTTCAAAAGATCTATTTATTGAGAAAACAAAAAAAAGCTTTCTCATCTCTCTGGCAAATGCAAAAAACATTTGCCAAAGGGACGAAAAAGCCTTGTCCAGCACCCTTGTGGTGCTGTGGATTTCGCGGTACCACCCTTTTTGTCCTAACCGGTTTAAGGACGGATTAAAAAACAAAAATCCGTCAGTAAAACGGAAATTTAGGACCACTTTACTGACTCTGGCTTCCCCGATTTAACCGGGAAACGACATCAGTTAGGTTATGGTTACGGAACCGGCCGGACTCTCACTATTACGCAAGAATCACCTCGGTGCGCCCAACCCCCGCCTAATTGCAAAGCTATTGGCGGGGACGCACGTCAACGGTTTTAAAAATTGTTAATGATATTGACAGTATATGTTATAAACAAAAACCTGTCAACTGCCCCACTCTCTTGACACCTTTTTTAAATCTGCTATACTTTAGTTAACTAAAGTGATAAATCCAAACACCTTCACCGTCGGGTATTAAACCCCCACACCAAATTTTGGTGTAGGGGTAAACCCTGCGGGAAGATCCACGCTTTCCATCCATCCCCGCGGCAGAGACCACCGGGTATTCCCCCACACCAAAATTTGGTGTGGGGGTATTCTGGAAGGTGTATGGATAAATATCTATTATGAATCTCAATACTCCACAAATCAATAGCTTAGTGGAAGCGTTTTTAATTCTTAAAAACCAAGCGGAAATGAAGAAATTCCTGCGGGATTTACTTACGGAAGCTGAAATTGAGGAATTGAGTAAACGTTGGCAGACCGCGCAAATGCTGGACCAAAAAGTCCCTTATGCTACGATTGTCAAAACAACCGGCTTAAGCTCTACTACTATCGCGCGCGTTGCCCAGTGGTTAAAAAGCGGCAAAGGCGGCTACCGCCTGCTGCTAACTCGTTTGCATCATCACCATCCTACGCTCATGGAAAAGGGGCTGTTTTGATAATTTTTTATTTTTCTAACACTAAACACAGCCCCCTCTCCACGAGGGGGCTTTTACTTTGTAAAAGTTAAATGTTCTTTCAAAAAAAGGAGAAGGATTATGAACATCACTAAACCTATCGCACTCGGAATTGGCAACGGCAGTTTAGCCGCGTCAGTTTGTTGGCTGTTGAGGCAAGCCGGAATTACTTATGATCCAACGAGCCGCGCCGCTTGGCAAGAAACGGGTAATAAATTAGTGGCAAAAATATTTATGAACCGCCCGCAAAATCTGCCGACTGCACTGCACACTAATAAGGTTGATTGTGTGATTATTGGGTTAGATATGCTTACTGAATGGAGTGAGATTGATGATTTTGTTGTTATCGCCAAAGTGCAGGTAAGCAAAACTTTTAGAAAACAAAATTCAAAAGTTGTTGCCTTTGTTCGTGATGGTTCGCGATATACTTATGATAAAAGAAATTTAAGCGAGTGTAATATCGGCAGCGAATATCCAAAAATAACCAAGAGCTGGTTGCGCCTTAACGGAATAATGGCAAGCATTACTCAGTCCTACGGCGGCACCGAAGGAATGGTTGCGGCTGGGGTTTATGACTGCGGCATCGGCGTTACTGAAACCGGCACGAGTATCGCCGCCAACTATTTGCGCACTATTGATGTAATTATGGACGCGCCGGTTGTTCTGGCCGTGCGTCCGGAAGATATTAATGATGAGCGGCTAGAGCAATTTGCGGCGATACTTAACGGCGTTCACGCGGCGCAAAATTACGTGCTATTGAAAATGAATGCGCAAAAAAACCAACTGCCAGATATTATTTCGCTCTTGCCCGCGCTCAAATCGCCGACGGTGCATCAATTAAATGACGCCAACAGCGTGGCGGTTGAAACCGTTGTAGAAAAGGATAGATTGGCTTCTCTCATAATTGAGCTAAAAAAAGAGGGGGCAAGTGGAATTATTTGGCATACGCTGGATAGCGTTATACCCTAAAGGAGAATATCAATGTCTGTACCGATTGAAGAAACTAACCAGTTTACCCCTCATTTTCGCCCCGCTCTCAATCATGACGGCACGCACGCGCCAAATTTTATTACGGTTGTATTGCAGGACGCCCCAAATGGTGCCGTGCTTTACGCCGCCACTATGGATAAACAAGCGCTCGCGCTGACATTAGAAACCAGGCGCGTCCATTTGTATTCGCGCGCGGCTAAATCCATCCGCCTCAAAGGCGCAACCAGTGGTGATGAACTCGCGGTAATTGATGTTTTAGTTAATTGCAATCAGGATTGTCTACTTATAAAAGTACGGAAACAAGGCAAAAACGGTGGCTGTTGCCATACGCGAGTTCAGCCTGAAAATCCGCAATCGCCGCGCCGGCCAACCTGTTTTTACCGAATTGTCAGCCGCATCGTCGGCAAAACGACAGAGTATTTTTTATCTTTTCTCTAATATAAAAAATCGGGCGAAGCTTAAAAACTTCGCCTTTCTTTTTTTGTATTTTAAATTAATTGTTTTCACCCTATGTAGTAGCTTTGGTAATGTGCGCGCACATATTGCACTTTTCTGGATAAAAGTGTCCGAAGAATGGGGTACTTGCCACTGCAAATTATTGGAAAAAATAAAATCCGGAAATGTAGTTGTGATGTTTCCGGATTAAGGGCAAGGAATATTGAGCGCTAAGCCCTTTGGCTAAAAAATAAAAAAGAACAAATAAGATAACTCAAAAAAAAATTTTCCAAAATAAAAAAATTCTTTTGATAATACTCTTAGCCCAGCTTAAAAAGGGATAAAATGTTTCACCGAACGGAGTCGGTTCCCCACGGCCATGTTTGTAAACCTCATTATATAGCTCCGGATACTTTGTAGCAAAACTAGCTTCACGGGACTCTTCTAATTCTGTCGGATCTATAAACATTGTTTATGCCTCCTAATGGGATTTTCTTTAGAATAGCATATTAATTGTTAAGAAGCAACTTATTATTAGTTTTTAATTATTAATAGTATCATCCGTGTATATCTAACAACAAAAACATTAAAACATAAAAGCTCCGCTCTGTGTGCTTAAAACAAAAGTATCTTAACTCACTTACAGCTTGTCCGAAATGTGACCATCTAGTACACCTGTTTGACTAAGTAAAAATAATGTAGTATTGTAACAAGCTAAAGGCAATTTATTGTGCCTTTATTGATCCTTAAACAATAACCACCAAACCGAAGTGATTCTAAGAGATGGAGGGAAAAATCATGAAGAGTCAATTTATTGTTGACATACAAAGCGATATTAGTAACAACCCAGTCACTATATTGGGTTGGTGTAAAGGAAAACGTTGTCACAAAAAAATTGTTTTTCTAGATTTATGCGACTCTACTGGTTCAATCCAGGTAACTGTTGACCAACAAAAAGTCCCGATAGATGAATTTGAAATTGCCCGATTAATAACATGTGAATCCGCTGTTAGAGTTGAGGGAATAGTGCGCAGAGAGGGGAAAAATAATCAGAATCAAACAGAAATACTATGCAGTAAATTACAGTTAATTAATAAAGCGACAGGTTTGATTTCACCTAAACTACGAGAAGATATTGACATCTTCAATCCACATCTAGCGGAACACCTGCTTAACCATCGCTCTCTCTACATTCGCAATCCAAAAGTAATGGCTATCCTTCGCTTCCGTCACATTCTGATGGGATTTGTACATCAGTGGTTTCGAGAACATCAATTTATTGAAATCACGGCACCCATTTTAACACCTCTTCCTCTCTATGATGATCGGAGCGCCATTGAAGTCAATATTCATGATGACCATGTATTTTTGACTCAATGCGTTGGTTTTTACTTAGAAGCCGCTGTACATGCCTTTGAGCGAGTATATAATATTGGGCCGAGTTTCCGTGGCGAAGAAAGCCACAGCAAACGACATTTAATGGAATATTGGCATATCAAAGCAGAAATAGCTTTTGGTAATCGTGAAGATATTATCGCAATTGTTGAAGAGCTAGTGAGCTTCCTTGTGTCACAATGCGCAAACTTCTGCCAAGATGTGGCGAAAGCATTAGGTACGGACATTTGTATTGACGGTCTGACTCCGCCTTTTCCTCGCATTAGCTATCGCGAAGCCATTCAACGATTACAAACGGCTGGCCAAGAAGCGACATTTGGCAAGAGTCTATGTTCTAAAGGTGAAGGACTGCTTGCTCAACAATTTTCAACTCCATTTTGGGTAGTAGGCATTCCTCGCAGTATTGAACCCTTTCCTTATGTTATCGATCCAGACGACCTGGAAGTCACTATGACAGCTGACTTAGTAGCTTCTAAAGGTTACGGGGAACTACTTGGCGTAGCTGAAAAAATTCACACCTCAGATATATTGGCAGAACGAATGCGGGAAAAAGGGAAACAGGATAATCCGAAGTATGAGTGGGTACGGGAATTACGAGAATTTGGTTGCGTACCGCACATCGGCTTTGGCATGGGAGTAGAGCGTTTTATACGTTGGCTCTTGCAAATTCCTCATGTCCGTGATGCCATTCCTTTTCCGCGCATATTCCGCCGCAAAATTCACCCATAATCATGGATTTAACTAGAAAGGATTGACTACCATGAAACGAACTTACATTAAGGAATTACCCGGACTCATTGGACAAACGGTAAAAATCCAGGGATGGCTGCAAGCTATCCGTGACCAAAAGAAGATGCAGTTTCTAATCGTCCGCGATCATACCGGTCTCGTGCAAACAATCAATGAACGAGGCAAGTTGAATGAAGAAATTGACCTGTTGATTTCAACGATTACCCCAGAATCAGCGCTGGAAATTATCGGCGAAGTCGTGAGTAACACGCAGGTTAAATTAGGAAACCTAGAAATACGCATCAGCTCAATACACTTAGTCAACTTAGCAGAGGCAGGTCTGCCAATAAATAACAAGTCTTCGCTTGAGAGTCGACTTGATTGGCGTTTTCTTGATCTGCGGCGACCGGAAAATTATCTCGTTTTCCGAATCCAGACGGTTGCGGAACAAGCGATGCGAGAATTTTGGACGAATTATGGATTTATTGAAATTCATTCACCCAAGCTCATGGCCAGTCCAAGCGAATCGGGCGCTGAATTGTTTCATGTTGACTACTTTGAAGGCGACGCCTATCTGGCACAATCACCGCAATTTTACAAGCAGATGGCAATGGCGGCTGGTTTTGACCGAGTATTTGAAATTGGCCCCGTCTTCCGAGCTAATCCCTCTTTCACATCAAGGCATGATACTGAATTTACAAGCATCGACGTTGAAATATCATGGGTTGATTCTCATGAGGATGTGATGCAATTGGAAGAACAATGGCTCCGCTACATACTGGAGAGAATTAAAAGTGATTGCGGCCAAGAAATATCCCAAACTTTTGGAGTGGAGGTTAAAGTGCCTAGAGTGCCTTTCCCTCGTGTAACTATGACAGAGGCACATGCAATTTTAGGCGAACAGGGATACACCGTGCCCCGTGAAGGAAAAGGCGATCTTGACCCCGAAGGTGAACGACGGTTGGCAAGCCACATTCAACAAAAATTCGGACACGAATTCGTTTTCGTTACTGATTACCCTACTACCGTGCGACCATTCTATCATTTGCGACCGAAGAATAATCCCATGGTTACCAACAGCTTTGACTTAATTTGGAAGGGACTGGAAGTAACTACCGGGGCACAACGCGAACATCGCTATGATGTTTTAGTAAAACAAGCGGGAGAAAAAGGCTTAACGCTTAAACCAATTCAGTACTACCTGAACTGTTTTAAGTATGGATGCGCTCCGCACGGTGGCTATGGATTTGGCTTAACGCGTATGCTAATGGTGCTACTGAATGCCAAAAGCGTACGAGAAGTCACCTTTGTATATCGCGGTCCCAATCGCCTTACTCCGTAATTAATCTTCCAAAGTAATATCTTAAGCTCTTTTTTTGGATATTGTGTTTTTAAATGAAAAGGTTGTGCTGCGCACAACCTTTTTTATTCCCTAATAATAACATTAATTATTCCCTTATTTTCTTTGCTAAAACAGCTAATTCAGAATCATCTGCGCGTTTATAGTCATGGGATGAGATATAACCTTCGTATTTTTTAAAATATTTGTTCACTTTTGATTTAATCGGCCACCACCGACGCAAATTCGCTGTGCCATGCATGGGGAAAAGTTTAGTGTGTGCATGATCAACGCCAAATCCTTCAATAATTAAACCTGTCCTGCCCACATCGGCGAATTTTTTATCCAGCAGGCGAGCAACCTTTTTACTCGCCAATATTAAATCAATTAATACTCTTTCTGGTAGATTAAAGCCATAGCTAGAATAATGTTTTTTAGTAACGACGACCGTGAATCCTTCCGTATTGGGATAAATAGATAAAAAAGCTAAATGTTTTTTATCTTCCCAAACAATATGAGCGACTGATTCGCCTTTAACGATTTTACAAAATATACAATTTGTCATATTTTTTAATTATGGATACTTTTGTTTTATTTTATCATATTTATTATATTATTCAATGGTAGCTAATTTGATGTATTGACGCTGGTATGCCATTATGCTTAGATATAAAAAAATCCAAAGGAGGGGGTGAGATAAATGGGTTACAAACAACCTCGCATTTATAGAGATCTTTCATTCTTGTACGATGTTGACTATGTAGAGAAAGATTATCAAACAGAAACAGAGCTCATTAAAATACTTGCGCATCGTTATAAAAAAACGGGGGAAAAAAAGTTATTAGATGTCGCTTGTGGTACCGGCGGACATTTACAATTTCTTAAAAAATGCTTTGTCTGTTCTGGTATTGATATTAGTCCTGCCATGCTCGCGATTGCCCAAAAAAAGGTTAAAGGGGTACGGTTCCAACAGGCAGACATGAGAAGTTTTAACCTCAATGAAAGTTTTAATGTGATTACCTGTTTATTTAGCTCCATTGGCTATTTGAGAACATTGCAGGATCTGAAGGCAACTTTGTCTTGTTTCGTATCACATTTAAAATCGGGCGGTATAGTTATTATTGAGCCATGGCTTGCCGCAACGGATTACGAGCAAGATAGAGTTGATGTCCGAACGACAAAAAAGGGGGCTGTGACACTTATACGCCTTTCTATTTCCAAAAGACACCGACATTTTTCAATAATTGATATGCACTACTTGATGGTCAAACAACATAAAGCATGTTATTGGCCCGACCATCATGAGTTTATATTATTTGAGAAGAATCGCTTCATGAATCTTATGAAAAAGGTCGGCTTCCAACGCGTTATCTACCTGAAAAAAAGTAAGGCATACCCACGTAGTCTCATTGTCGGAATAAAATGAGACCGAATAAAAATAAAGGCGAAGCCAAAAGCTTCGCCCTTCTTTTTTATAAAAATTTATGCTTAATGATTATTTTGCTTTCTTGTTTTTTTGCTTGCCCCGTAGGCTTGTCCTGCGGGGTTTTATTGCTTTAATGTCTTTATAAACGACAATCATCCGCCTGATAGCTAAGGCTTGCGGTTTTATATAAAGCCCGCGCCAATCAAACCAAACTTGCTTAAAATTTTCCCGGCTCATTTTGCGGATTTTGCCTAATTCCGGGTCCTGCAGATAAATATATTTATCATCTAAACCGGCGACAACCGAATAATGCCCTTCGGCAATGTCCGAATCGCTATAATCTCGCCGGCCGCGCGTGAACCAATTAACTATCACCGGCGTTTTTTTCTTAAGCCATTGTTCAATATCTTTAAAACTGGAATTATCTTTGATTTTAACTTTAAAACCAAAACGCGCCGCGCCCTTTTTTATTCCTTGCGCGCTGGTGCCTAAAGTTTTGGAGGAGCCGCAGACTTTAGCTAACATTTTTTCCGCAACATCAACTCCGTAGTATTGTAAAACTATTCTTAGCGACACCGGCCCGCAAAGGTAGCCGCGCGTTTGCCGGTAGGATTTTAGCGACAACATTACTTTAGCCATAAAAATAATTTTAATTACTTTTTTTTCCCTGTCTTTTTTGCTCTAATCGCCTATTTTCTTCTACCAGTGCTTTAGCCGTAGCTGAATCCGCAAGCGGCAGGGCAAAGCAGAATTTAGAGCCCCTGCCTTCTACTCCCTCTGATTCAATCCAAATTTTTCCTTTGTGCGCTTCAATCATAATGTTAGCGACGTACAAGCCCAAACCCGTGCCTTCGGTATTGACTAAGTTAGCGTCTTTGCCGCGGCTGAATTTCTTAAACAAACGCGCCTGCTCTTCGGGCTCAACCCCCATGCCCGTGTCCTGCACGCAACATTCAACCATACCGTTTTTTTGGCCAAAGCTCACGGTTACGCCGCCGTCCTTAGTGTATTTAATGGCGTTATCAATAAAGTTAATAGCCACCTGCCGGATTTTTTCGTCATCCATTATTACGAGCGGCAGCGGTTGTTTTGGCTCAATAAAACGCAAGTACAACTTTTTGTCTTCCGCGTTCTTCTTTAAGTTTTCATACACTTCCCGCACCAAATCAGTTAACTGCTTAGGCTCAAAACTGAACTTGATGCGGCCGGATTCAATGCGGGAAATGTTGAGCAGGTTCTCCACTAAACTAATCAGCCGGTTGCCGGAAATGAACATTTTCTGGATGGCGTCCCGTTGTTTGGCGCTTTCTATNTTGCCAAAATCGCCGTCTAACAGCATCGAGCCATATCCTTTGATGGCGGTAAGCGGCGTGCGCAGCTGGTGGCTGGCGATGGAAATGAATTCGGATTTGGTTTCGTCTAAACGCTTGAGTTGTACATTTGCTTTTTGCAATTGTTTATTAATGCGTTCGCGCTTTTTGTTCGCAATAGCAAGTTCGTTTGCCAGTTTTTCCATCTGTTCGCGACGCTCAACTTCACGTATAACAGAACGAATTAATAAAATAGCAAAGATAAGAGTAATGAAAAAAATAACGCCTTTTATAAAAAAGTCTGCTTGAGATTCTGCGTAAAAAATTTGAAGGAAAGTGACAAGGACGATTACCGTAGAAAATAGTTGGGCGGCTATAAGTTTTATGTCCATTAAATGGTATTTCAATATTGCGTATGCCGTAAAAACAACATAAACGGACACTAAAATATTTCCTATCGGAATTATTTTGATGTTATACCATAGAAAATAATTAGTGACCCCGCCTAAATACCCAATAGTAATCCCCCATAAAATAAATTTTGTTTGAACTTTTTTAATTCCGTCAACTGCTCTGTAATGTTTTGCTAATAAAAAAGTGCAATATACAGCATAGGCTAACCAAAATAACAAAAAAGGGTGAAATAAAATCCCCGGCTTAGGCCAAAATTCAAACATTAACGCTAGCTCTACCTTTTTAATAAATAAGGGGGAGAAACTTAGGGATAAAAAAAATAAAGCCAATATATACCCAAAAATTAAACTCTTCTTTTTTCCATCCAACAATCCAGTAAATGATAAGATAAAATGATAATAAAAAATAGGAATAAAAATAGCCCCAACCATTAGCATTCTTGTCCAAAAAATAGCATCTCGTGGATTATCAGAAATTTGCCATATGTAGTATGCCCCGCTCCATATGGCTACACTAAGACAAAAAAACGCGAAAGTTATATTAACTTTTTCCTTTTTCCCTTTTGAATATATTAAAAATCCTAATGTTATGCTAGTTATAGCATTAATTAATCCTGATATTGCAAAAAAGTTCATAATGTCACTTAGTTATTATAGTTCCTTTATGTTTATTTATATTTATATTTTAACACTTTTATAAACTGCGGACAATAAAAAATCCCCGTTCTGCACACTTAGCGCAAAACGGGGCTAATTTCAAACCGTGCATAAGGCCACGGCATGAATTTTCTCGGGCTCAACAACAATCTGGCAAGACGATGTTTTAGAGTTAAATCCGGCCGCTTCTATAATAGAGGCGAGTTCTTCCGGTTCGCGGTAAATCATATCCCATTCGATTACAGTGCTCATAAATGACACTTCATCGTTTGAGATTGCATTAGCCGTGATGAAGAACCCTCCCACTGGCAAAAAATCTCTAATGGAATGGCAGAGGGAAATAGCTCTTTCATCATCCAAATAGTCCATCAAACCCACCATCTCAACCATGGTAGGCTCGAATGATGCTATTTTTATAAGGTAATCCACCAAATGCTGAAAATTCAAGATGTTGGCTTTCTTAGCCTTACAGATAAACCCCAGCTTTTCCTCGTCAATCCTAATATTGACATGACGCAGCGCTTTTGGGTCAATATCTGTAAAAAATACGGAAAGTCTCTGCCCAATTGATGGATAATCTTTGACTATGATGTGGCAGGCCTCAAAAATCGCTTCGGCCGAACCGCATGCAAGAGTTAAAATTTTTACCTCGCCAAATTGCCGGAAGGTTTCCTGCATTGCGTTGACTAGGTGTTGGACTATCATCTTTTTCCGGTTTCGCACAGCGCGGGCGTTCCGCATTGTAATCCAAAAGTAACTGAACAATCTTAACGCTCCGAACCACCGGAAGTCAAAATTGTATATGATGTCCAGTGCCCACCAACTTGCGGCACCAGCTCGGATGTTTCTGCACGGCCGGCTTAAGCCATCAAATAGAACCGAGTTACAACGCAACACTCGCTTGCCATCTTTATCCTTATCCTTCCAAAACCAGGGCCAACTTTCGGGAATCCATTTCTTTTTCCATTTGACGATAAAAACTAAGAGACCCATCAACCACAACCTGAAAGAATCCAAGCGTGATTTGCTCTCATAGTTTAGATCGACTTTATGGTCGAAGATGATGGGAATATCCCTTTTAGTTGAAGTCGGCATGGAAGGAAGATCAACAACTCGACTTTCGTCTGTTCCTGTCATCTGATTTTCCATTGTCGTGTCTTCCTTTCTTGCAGAATGATTGCCTTAACCTGTCTGACTGTGGTTTTTAAAGAGCTCTACATACTAACACAAGACAATTAATTTGTCAAATGTACAAAAAATTTGCTTCGTAGCAAAGACATTATAGCATACTTTTTAAAAAGTATGAATAAAAAAGGGTTGAAGCAATATCAACCCTCTCACATCGCATTCAAATTAATTTTCTTCAAACTACCATCTATATTTCAACGTTACGCCGGCGCCGAAAATATCAGCACGGTGATGACCGGCCGCGGCGCGTCCGGGAGCAAACGCAATATCTCGCTCACCCCAAGCGTACATACCGGCAACATCCAACTCCAAATTTTTACTAATTTGGAAACCGGCGCCAAGGCTGACATCCCAACCCGACACATCCGGAATGGACGGCACAAGCGTACCATCCGGCGCTCCGCTGGACAGCCAGCCAACGCCTGCTCGCAGCGTCAGCCAATTATTCGGCAAATCCGGGACATATTCCGTCCCTAAATTCACCGAATGCACGTTGCCCCAAGCAAGCGGGACTACAGCTGGCGGCAAAACATCATAGCGGACATTTAAAAAATCTGTCTCGCTATAGTCTGTCCAGAAATAATCCGCCGCTACCAACCACCGACAACTGATGTTGTAGGCAACGCCGACCCCTAGCCGCCCCGGATTATGAACCTGGGAGTCAAATCCCTGTTGCCCCAAACCCACTACTGCTGGAAACTTTGTGTGGCCGGAGATATCAATCGGCACTGGAATGTCATAGGACATCCCTAAGCGCCAAGGGTAATTTACATAAAGCACCCCAACTGACGCTCCTACTCCCAAACCATCAGCCGAGGTATGAGGCGAGCCAAGGTAGTTGCCACCCATAATCAGCGGCAAATTAAAATCAACATTGCCATAAATCGCTTTTATAGTAGCACCGATCGTTAATTCGTCGGTAAGCGAATAGGCAGCCCCAACCGCAAAATCTCCAATCATTACTTTTGATTGGAAATAAGGCAGATAGCCGGCGTAATCGGCCGCAAGACCATAGGGAACCCATGCTCCCATGCCGACAACTAAATCATCGCTCACTCGATGAGCGAGAAAAAATTCCGGAAACGGGAACAGTTCATCAACCGCATCCCAATTCCCGCCGCCAAGTAGCGGGTCTTGGCTGTACTCAAAATCGGTCAATAGAAAAGTGCTGCCGATTTCAAATTCCCAGTTCCCGACCCAAAACAAACCAGCCGGGTTACTGGAAAGCGCAGACGCGCCTTCACCCGCGGCTGTAACCGCTCCGGATAATCCCAAACCGCGCGCGTCCGGCCGATGGGTAATGGCGTTTAAAAGGCCGGCCATGCTCGTTTCTACAACCAACAACGCCAAAACCAACCCGACTAGTAATCTCTTCATGACGCACCTCTTTCTCCCTTTGAGGGAAAATATATATTTCTAGAAAAAGCTAGTTGATAATGAACGACATAACTTTGAACATTAGCATAAAATTTTTAAAAAGTCAACTAAATCCAAACACCTTCACCGCCGGGTATTAAACCCCAACACCAATTTTGGTGTAGGGGTAAACCCTGCGGGAAGATCCACACCGTCCATTCATCCCCCACACCAAAATTTGGTGTGGGGGTATTCTGGAAGGTGTATGGATAAAAACAAAAAAATACCTCAACTTTAGGTATCCTGATAAATAATCACTTAAAGAAAACGCCGGCAACTCTTGCGGTTGCCGGCACACAAAGGCCCGAGGTTACCAAACGGCCCTCCGTTACTCCACTGCCGTCACATTGGACCAAACATGCCCCCGGCTCTGGTTTGAAGAATTAAAAGCAAAGAGAGCCAACCGATAGGAACCGATGCCATGCTGGCTGACTGGCAAACTAAAAAACGAGGCATTACCGCTGACTCTTAAACTTTGGCCGATGTATCGGCGATCTTTATAAAAGTCAACGCGGTAACGAGCCACATCATTTTGCGCTGACCAACGCAGAACCAATAAGTCGCCTTCCAAAGATAGCCGTACGTTCTGGGGTTTAAGCGGAACATCCCACGGAATCGGAGTCGGCGTTGGCGCTGAATCAACTACTACCACATTTGACCAAACCGGCCCCATGCTTTGATTACTGGCATTAAGGGCAAAGATAGCCAGCTGATAAGAGCCGGCGCCGTAACGGCTAATCGGTAAACTATACGAGGCAGCATCGCCGCTGACCCTTAAGGTTTGGCCGACGTAATTACCGCCTTTATAAAAATCAAGACGGTAATGGTCTGCGTCACTTTGCGTTAACCAGCGCAAAACCAAAGTGCTGCCTTCCAAAGATAGCCGTAAGTTCCGTGGTTTTGCCGGCGGCAAACTATCTGCCACATGAATAACCACTAAAATCACGGCGTGATAATTGCCATCGTCGGCCTCCACATTTACGCTGTAATTTCCGGGAGCAAGGCGTGATAATGATAGGGCGCCATACGCCAAGTTGCCCACTGACGGGTTTCGTTGGAAAGGCACAACCGTCGGACTGGCAGACAAAATTACCGATGATGCTTGTCCGTTTAAACTCAATGCTCTGATCCAAACTGACTCCGGGTTGCCGACTAATGTGTAAACATCATATCTGGCGGTGCTCCTCATGGCCACGGTATAAGACTGGCTATTCATCACTTCTAAAGTTATGGGCGCTACCGTGGGAGTGGGAGTGACTGTTGACGTAGCCCGCGGGGAAACAACTGCTAATAGTGCCGGAGTAACCGATGGCGTTGGCGTATTGGCAGCCGTACCATTGCCGCTTACCCGATACCTGATGATAA
>C687J35174_10005658_pt1 | contig 16388 bp, 18 predicted proteins | sample RifCSPhighO2_01_FD_35174 | JGI IMG/M metagenome (IMG submission 35174) | reverse complement strand
TCTCCGGCAACGCGGCCGCTCACGCTGAGCGAGGTCAGCCTTCCCGGTGCGAGGTCCAGCGGGATGAGTGCATCCTCCGCCAGGGTGAGGTTCAGGGGACTGACCAGCGACNNCCGCTCACCGGTCACCCGCCCGGTGAAGGCGACGAACCGCAGCAGCGGNGCGAGGGAGAGCAGCCCGATGAGGACGACGAGGGGAATGACCCATGCGCGCTTGCCGCGCATCTGCGCCTCGCGCTCCCGCGCCGGGGTCATGCCACCCTCCGGAGTCGCTTCTCCTTCGCGCGGCGGTAGGCGGTGTCTGTCGTTCGTGGGTCGCGGGAGAGCAGCCTGGCAATCTCCGCGTTGCCCCGGTGCTCCCGGAGGTGCGCAACGACGGACTCGAGGATGCTCAGGTCATCCTCGCGGACGATGGAGACGGGGAAGAACAGGGANTCGCCTTCGGGAACCACGGCATCCGGGTCCCGTTCGATGCCGAGGTGGTACGCAGCCCAGACATTCCTCGGGTCGCGCCGGATGAGGCGCGCAATCTCCGAGAAGCCGAGGCGGTGCTGCTCCCGCAGGAAGGTCACCAGGGCCTTCAGCACGTTCAGCTTTCGGTTGCGGAAGATAGCGGTGGGAACGAGTATCTCCTTTCCAATACCACTATCCGAAGTATCCCCCATGATGAATCCTACAATACATGAAAATTATCTTACATTAAATGAAAAATTGCCTGTCCACTGCAGCAATCTCCCCCTGACATCTGTCAATATATGTAATTTTTCTCCTGCATTGTATGTCATATTATATAAAGATATCTCTAGATATAAATATATATCCTACATTAAATGTAATTAGGTGGGCAGGGCAGACGCAGATAAGATTTAAATACTATCCGACCCGTAACGATGCTGAGCCCCATGGCCGAGAAGAAGAAGCAACAGGAGGTCCCGGACGAGCTTCCGTCCCTTGCGGAAGACATCCTCAAGGAGGAGGAGGGTGTGAAGCAGGAGGAGGGCGGCATACCCGAGGAGCTTCCCCCTCTCGATGACGAACTGCTTGGGGAGCTTGAGGGAGAGGCCTCAGCGGAGCTTTCTCCGCCAGCCCCAAAGGGCCAGAAGCCCGTTGACAGTGAAAGCTACTTTGGGTCTCTGGTGAAGGACCTGGAGAAGAATCCCCGCATCCCCCATGACTTCCTCTCCGAGATGAAGACATTCTGGAAGGGCCACGGCGTTGAGGAGAAGCCGTTGGACACGGAGATCAAGACCTCCTACGAGCTTGACCTGGATAAGGATGTCCAGGAGAAGGTCAGGCAGCTTCAGGCGCTGGAATCCCAGTGGAAACAGCAGAAGGACGGCCTTGAGCGTGCGCGCCTGCAGGTGGAGAACACAGAAATCGAGATCACTCTCCGGTCCGAGGAACTGAAGAAGCTGCTCTCGACGTTGGCCGAGTTGCGCATCGTGTACAAGGATATCAAGCGCAAGATTGAGGCGCGGAACGTCCGGCTCAGGGACGAGTCCGAGCGCAGCAGGGCGAGGAAGCTGGCAGCGCACCGACGGAAGTAGATTCCGTTCCTGCCCTTTCCCGGCCGGAATCCCGTACGAGTTTCTGGCTGACTCGCCGGAATGGCGGATATTCTCAGCGATGCGGCCGATTGTAATCTGCGTACAGACTATCGTCGCAGCGACCCTGACCAGCGCGAGCCGTGACGCTTCCGCCTCCTGCGCCAGAAGAAGAGCAGCAGGAGAATGATGAGGATGACCAGCACCACGAGCCCGATGGTCACGTAGTCCACCGCCCTCACGGCGAGGTCCATCCTTGCGACGAGAGTCTTGACGAGGTACTCCTCCCTCTGGCCGTAGAACACGCGGATGTTCACCTTGGGATTGTCCGCGTAGTCCTCCGCCTCCAGCACCGCAGGGACAAGGACCCGGGCCTTCCCGCCGGCGGGGATGCGCACCACGCTCTCTGCGCCGATGGTCTGCCTGTCCCCGGCGATGACCAGGTCGAAGACCTCGATGTCCGCATAGACAGGGACATCGCCGAGATTGACCAGGGTGATGACAAAGCGGTTCCGCACCGCATCGTAGTGCATGTCCTCGATGTCGAGCTGGGAATTGTCCAGGATGGTGGTGGACTGCACGGCGATGCCGCGGAGGTCCAGCAGGTAGTCCAGGGAACCGGGAGACTCCCCGAACAGCACCAGGGCGTCCGCGGCGATGTCCCCGCTCAGCTGGCCGACATCGTACGCGATGGTCTTGTACTTCCCGCCGTCGAGGAAGACGGGCTCCACGTCGCCGATGCGCTGGCGCTGGCCGTCCGCGGAAAGGACGGTATAGGTGCCCCGGAAGTACGTCGCGAGGTCCTCTTCATTCTTGATGGTCACTTCCAGCTGCCTGGTCACCTGGTTGTAGGTGATGGAGAAGATGGAGAGCCGCGGCTGGTAGCTGGGCAGGTAGAAGAGGTCCAGCCCCTCAACCTGGGCGATGGGCCCCTGGGGGTTCCGCGCGCCGCGGGCGAACTTGACGAAGACGCTGGTGCCGGTCTGGCGCCGGATGGTGGTGGCGGAGCCGACGTACTGGTTGCCGATGAGCACCCCGACCTGGATGTCATGTTCCTGCAGGAAATCCTTCACCGCTTCGGGAACGTTCCCGGTGCCGATNAAGATGATGGCCTCGCTTCCCGACATGATCTCCTGCTCGATGAATTCTCCGTTGGAGAAGATGACCTGCTTCGTCGGCTCGAGATCCAGGAAACGCCGCGCTATCTCCAGGTTGTTCAGGTAGCGGTCCCCCTGGGAGTTGATGGCGTCGGGATTGAACTGCCGCAGGCCGTCGCGCACCTCGCGGTCCACGGAGCCGTAGATGAGGACACTCTCCGGGTCCCGGTCGTTCAGGAAGGCGACAATCTCGTTGATGTTCCGGTCGCTCGCGAAGAGCACGAAGCTCTGCGTCCGCACCGCATAGGGCGCGACGGACACCGCATTGTACCCGTAGGAGGGGTCCACCACGATGAATTTCCGCACGTCGAGCTCCGAGGCGAGCTCCAGGTTGAGCTCCCCTCGCGCATAGGACTCTTCAGCGGTGGGATAGCCGCGCACCTGCAGGAAGCTCTCGTATCCTACCGCGTAGGGAAGGTCCCGCGAGCTGAGGACTCGAAGGCTGGTGCCCTGGGGAACCTCGAAGAGGAGGATGCTCGCGTGCCGGGTGCTCACCAGGAACTTCACGGGCTGCCCGAGGAAACTTCCGTACAGCATCGCGGAGTAGACGTCCTGCCAGTCCTCGGAGTTCACGATGATCTGGTCGTATTCCTGCGCCTGCGCGGAAAGGGCAGTGAGGAGCAGCATTGCGCCAAGCAGCAACAGGCGAGTCTGACGATGTGAGGCTGCCAATGGACTCCCGCTTCCCTCCGCGGTCTACGATGCCCCCCTTTATAAATGTTACCGCGGCCCGGCGCTGGCGAAAGTAGGCATCTCCTGGCCGCAATGCCACGCAATATCCAGGCTATCTCGCCGGAATGCCGGATATCCTCAACAACGCGGCCGATGTATCACCATGCGATTTCTCCAGGGCCAGAAACCCTCATTGTTGATATTTATCAATTATTATATAAAAATCATATTTTTAGGAAAACTATTTATATGATAAAAATCAGCTCCATCCCATGGCACAGGTGAACATCTGGCTCGACGCCATGACGCACCGGAAGGCGAAGGCGCTAGCGGCGATGCAGGGCACGACGCTCAGCGAGCTGTTCCGNAGCGCGGTGANCTCGTCGGTGGAGCGGGACAAGCGTCACGTGAGGCAGATGCTCCAGTAGCATGGCCCGTGGGAAGGAGCCGGTCAACCAGCGCATCAGCGTAGCGCTCCCGGACAGTCTGCACGCTCTCGCGAAGGTGGTCGCCGTCGCGCGGGAGATGACACTCGCCGAGTACCTGCGTGCCGCCATCGAGGAGGAAGTCTCGCGCAGAGAGGCAGAGCTGCGCCGTTCTCTCGGGGAGGGCCTGCCATGAGGACACTCGCGTTGCTCCTCATGTTCCTGCTCCTCGCTGCCAGCGCCCCCGCGCTGCAGCTCTCCCTGCCTGCCGAAATCCGGCTGTGCAACACGAGCCAGAGCGCCGCCCTCGGGCCAGTCTCCGTCCTGAACCCGTCGGCCTATGCGCTCACGAATGTGACGTTGCTCCTTCCCGGAGCGGAGCCCTTCATGGATGGCATCACCCTTGCCATAGGNGACCTCGGCTTCGGCCAGTCCGCCACAGTCTCCGGCTGGATTGCGCGCTGCAACGANAGTCTCGNGGGAAGCTGGACCTTGCCTGTTCTCTTCACAGGACTGAACGGTAGCGTTGCGGTGAGCGGCCCTGCCCGCCTGCCCGGCGGAGAGAACGCGACCGCCCGGATTCTCATCGAGCCTGCCGCTCCCGAGGTGCTCTCTTTCGCCGTCGACGGCCTGTCCGGAGTCCTTGCAGGGGGAGTGATGCTCTTCACCTCGCCATCCCAGAACGTGCCGCTCCGGGCGCTCACCGATGAGCCTGGCTCGTGTAGGCTTGGTCTCGCGGACCTCCCGTACGCCAGCCTCCCCTTCGGGATGCTGCCGAACGGCAGCGCACACATCCTCACCATGAGCCTGCAGGAAGGGCTGCATTCCCTCTGGGTGCGTTGCACGGACACCTCCGGGAACACCATGCAGGGCAGCTCGCGCGTGGATGTGCGCGTGGACACCCTGCCTCCCGCAGTCTCTGTCGCGCGGCCGCATCCCTGGGAGCCGCTCGCTTCGGTGGATACCGAGCTGACCACTGACGAGGAGGCGGAGTGCAGGTCCTCCTCCAGCGCGCTGCCATTCGAGGCGATGACCACGTTGTCCCGCACCGGCCTGGTGCACCGGGGAGAGACGCAGTTCGCCGAGGGAGTGTATTCCCTGTTCTTCGCCTGCAGGGACAGCGCTGGCAATCTGGGCAGCGTGAGCACGACCTTCGAGGTGGACTTCCCCCCGACTGCCTCCGTGTCGCTCGGTGCCGGCACCCTCCGGCCCGGGCTCTACCGGGTGAACCTCACCGCCAGCGAGCCCCTGCTCGGCGCTCCTCTCCTTGCCTACACCCTCTCCGCTGTCTCCGGAGAGCGGCCGGTCGCTCTTGAGGGCTCAGGCACCAGCTGGTCTGGCTACGTCCTTCTTGAGGATACGGAGAGCGAGCATGTGGGCTCCTTCACCTATATGGGGACAAGTCTCCGGGGGAGGCAGGGAAGCGAGCTGCTGGACGGCAAACTCTTCCTGCTGGACGCGAGGCCTCCCGAGGCTCCGGAGGAGCTCTCCGTCTCCGCGGAGAACGGCAGCCTGAAGCTGAGCTGGCGGCCCTCGGACGACGCGGTGGCGCATCGCATCTACACGAGCTCCAGCCCCTTCATCGGCTACGCTGACTACCGGGCGACGGTTCCCGGGAACACTTTCGAGTTTGCTCTTACGGGCGAAGGACCGCTGTACTTCCGCGTCTCGTCGATGGATGAGGCGGGGAACGAGGGACCCCTTTCTTCCGAGCTGGCCGTGACTGTCGTGCTCACCGAGGGGGGATTGGCCCTGAGGCGCGATTCCACAGCGGAGCCGCCTGCCTCTCCCTCCGCACCTGCGACAGTCGAGACGCTGCGGAAGGACATCGCTTCTGCGCTTCTGGAGATAGGGTCCGCCCAGAATCTCCTTAGGGACCCGGATTTCGAGGTTTTGGCCGCGCTCGGGCTCTCTGAAAGCCTGTCGAAATCCTCACTGGAGCTGTCCTCCATGGAGGATGCTCTCGGGAGCCTGTCGGGTGATGAGGGCGCAGAGCAGCTCCGCCTGCTCAAGCTGCGGCTCGCCCGGGTGCGACGCGACACGCCTCGTCTGGTCCGGGTGCACGACCGCCTCGCCCTCGAGCAGTCCGCCAGCCAGGAGGAAGTCGCTTCCCTGCTGTCAGGTGCCGGGATTCTCACGGGGGCGGCGAGCGCTGACTGGGCGGAGCGTTACCTGCGGGCGCTCCGAGGCCTTCCAGGGGAGTTGCGCATCACGCGGCACTCGGACGTGTTCGATGTCGAGTACATGGACGGCAGGGTGGAGAGCAGGACCATCATCACCGATGAGGTCTCTGCGCTTTCCCTCACCCCGCAGGCAGAGGACTCCTCGGGCGCGCCGCTCCTGCTCGTCTATCTTCCCAAGAGTGTCGTCAGCCATGTCTCGGAGATGGAGGTCCTGACCGAGGGATATACGGTGGTGAGCGAGGACCCGCTCATCGCCTTTCCCGCAGGCACGAAGAGCGTCCGGCTTGCGCTGACGGGAAGAGTGTCCGAGAGCGACGTGAGGCAGATCAAGACTTTCCTCGGGTACGACCCTCGTTCCCTGCCGGAGGGGACCTCCGGCCTGAGCAAGCTGTGGTCTGGCCTTATCGCGTGGCTCGGGGCGGAGCCCGGAAGCCTTGAGGGTACTGCGCTGCTCCTGGGGTTCATGCTCGTGCTATCCCTTGGAGGGTACCTCCTGGTCGGCAGGAGAGCGGCAGTCAGCCGCGTGACGCACGTGCGTCGCTCCGCTGACTCGTCGGGTCTGCACCGTCGGGCCCAGATAGACTACAGTCTCCGGCAGCTGGCCCGCCTGTCCAGCGAGCTTGGAGACGAGAGCCGCACCGCCGAAGAGCTGCGCTGGCTACGTGACCTGGAGATAGTGGAAGGGCTGCTGCATGAGGCAGAGACTGCCGTGCAGCACAGGGATGCGCGCGCCGTGCGGAGTCTCTATAGGGAGATGAGGCAGCGTTATACCGCTCTCCCTGGGCAGTACAAGAAGCGGATTGCTGCCAGAAGCATGCAGGTGCATAGCTGGCTGGCATCCCTGGGGGGTGGTCGATGATGGAACCCTGGATGTTAGGAGCTGCAGCCGGCGCTCTGGTGGCGCTGTACGCCCTGTACCGGGTGCTGGCAAGGCGGGGCACCCAGCAGGTGGTGCTTGAGGACGAGGAGATGATAGAAGCGGAACTCGCCGAGCTGGATAAACTTGTGGGAGGACTGGCGGGCATGGAGGCGAGCGCGCCGCCAGAGAGTCCGGCTCCCGCACCCTCCGAAGCAAGGGCTATATCTCCGGCCAGGGGCGCGGAAGGGCTGAAGAGCGAGCTGAGGCGGGCTGCCGCCGCGCCGAAAGACAGGCCCGTAGTGGAACTCCCGGCGCAAAAAGGGTATGCCGACTGGTCCCCCACAGACATGCAGCAGTATCTCGGGATGCGGGGCCTCATCGGGAAGGCTCGCGTGCTCCTGCAGAAGAAGGAGAGCAAGAAGACGTACGTCCTCTACGTGAAGATACGCCGCAGTTATGAACGCCTGCCGAAGAAGATACAGATGCGTATCAGCGAGGAGTACAATGGCATTCTCCACGGTATCCGGCGCAGCATTCCCGAGCTGGAGATTGTGGATGTTCCCGGGATGGTGGAGAAGACCGAAGATGAGAAGGAGCGCGTCCTCCGGGCCCTTCTGGGCCGTGCCGAGGATGCAATCTCTCGCGGGGAGAAAGTCAAGGCGTTCGTCCTGTACTCCGAGGTGAAGGGGATGTACCACCTCGCGCCCGAACGCATCAAGAAGGAGGTGTACCAGCGCTGCGTAGCCATCTACCGGCGCTGCGTGACAAAAGGATGACACCTCGCGTCCTTCCGGTGATGATGGCCGTTCTCGCCGCGGTGCTCCTCGTGCCGGGAGCGGGAGGAGTGGGCATCGGCCTCAGCCCCGGAAGCCTGAGCTTCGAGAATGTGCTGCGCGACGGCTACGCGGAAGGCACCTTCGTGGTCACCAGCTCCATGAGCGAGAGCGTCCCCATCTACGGTAGGGTGCAGGGCGATGTCGGAGAGTGGCTGCATTTCCCCGACGCCACTGAGGGACTGCTCGGCGAGGTGAGCGTGGAGCATCCGCTCATCGTCCGGGTGGCGGTCGCTCCCCCTGGCGATGTTGCGAGCGGCAGGTACTCGGGGTATGTGCTGCTGGAGACAGGCACTCTGGCCAGCGTNGGCGACACCATCGGGAGCGCGGTGCGCGTCAGTCTGCTCGGCTGGACGCACCTCTCGGTCACCGGGGAGGAGATTCNGGACTGCCAGGTGGGGGCGCTGCAGCTTACGGACACGGAGCCCGGCATGCCGCTGGAACTTTCCCTCATGGTGAGGAACACCGGCAATGTGCGCCTCGCTCCCGAGGTGCAGGTGGACATCTGGGACCAGGGCGAGACCACCCTCCTGACAGGNGCCGAAGAGCACATGGAGACNGTGCTGCCCACCACCAAGAGGGAGCAGCGGTTCTATCTCGACCATGGGCTGCCGCAGGGCCAGTACTGGGCGCTGGTCTCGGTGCCCGAATGCGGGAGCAGCCAGCTGCTGACTTTCGACGTCCTTCCTCTTGGTGGGATCGCTGACCGGGGCCAGCTGGAATCTGTCACCTCCGAGGTATGGGCGCGGGTCGGCGACCTCGTGCCTGTCCGTGCGGTTTTCTCGAACACCGGACAGCGGAGCGTCCGCGCGATATTCCGGGGCTCTGTGGTTTCGGAGGGAAGAACCATCGAGCTCCTCCAGTCCGAGGAGGCGCTCGTGCCTCCAGGGGAGAGCGCAGAGCTGCTCTCCTACTTCAGGCCGCAGCGCACCGGACAATACGAGCTGCGCGGTCGGGTGCACTACAACGGGAAGCTCACCTACGAGAAGGGCACCATCCTCAACGTGAACGCCGGGCCTGCGGCGAGGATTCCTGGACGCCTNGTGGCTGCATACGGCCTTCTGCTGGCCATGCTTGCCCTCCTCGTGNTGTTCATCNGGANGAAGAGGAGACGTGGGTAGCGGGGAAGAGATAGAGGAGTGGTACAGCGAGGCGCGAAGACTGCTCGATGAGCGCTTCCAGGCGGCGCTGCAGAAGGACATTGCCGACGAGAAGTCCAAGCGTCGTTACCAGCAGAATCTTACGAAACTGCAGCGGCGGTACGAGCGCCTGCATCAGCGCTTGGACAGGCGGCTGGAGACACGACGGCTGATGCACAAGAGCGCGCCATTCCGCGCGTGGCGCTGGCTGCGCTCCTTCCCTCGCCGGGCTCTGGCCGCCCTAAGAAAAGAAGANATTTGATTATTATTAAGTGATAAAATTAGAAACATTTAAATAGGGGGCATCCATCGTGACCTGCATGGGACTCGAAGAGACGGTCATGCCGTTCGTGATAGGCACTGGGGCAGGGTATTTCCTGAGTGGAGCGGGTTATGATGTGCTCACCCCGGGAGCTGCTGATTTCTCCGCGGTGCGCGCTGCGCTCCATGCCGCGGGCGGNGGCGTCCTTGCATTCCTGATGCCGCAGGAGGGCTGCGGGCAGCGGCTCATCAATTCGGGAGCTTTCGCTGCAGGCATCTACGCNGGGAACGTCCTGTATCATGCCGTCCCTCCGTGGAAGCTGCCGTAGGGTCTTGAGCACGAAAGTTCTCGGCCGCGCATGGGTTCCGGGTTGTCTGCATTGCGCATATGCTGAGCAGTGCGGCCGGCCCTACTCCGTTTTTGCGGAGTGTGCAGCACANCAAAACTTATATAGGGGGCGGATGAGCAAAGCGGAGATGCGCTGCTGACCCCTGCGCAGGAAACGTGAACGCATGAGTCAATGGTATGAGAAGCACGGCTTGAGCGAGGACCCGTTCTCCACGGACCCTGCCGATTTCCCCGACTCCCTCACCGGCTATGAGCGCGCCCTCGAAGAGCTCGCGTATCATGCCGAGGCCGGCGGCATGGTTTTTCTCAAGGGGGAGCCGGGAAGCGGGAAGACCGCTATGCTCTTCCGTCTCATGGGGATGTTCCCCCGGCAGCACGTGGTCTACGTTGACTGCGCGAAGCTCCCTGCCGACATCAACATCATCGAGGTGGCCAAGGAGCGGGGAAGCTTCCTGCGCAGGCTGTTCAACCGGATGCCGCACAAGGCCATCCTCCTGCTCGACAATGTGCACAACCTCTCCACGCGCAACAACGAGCGCATCAAGAACCTGTACGACATGGACGTCCTCAAGTCCGTGGTGTTCGCCGGAGACGGGTTCACCAAGGCGAGCTTCTCCAAGAGCTTGCGCGAGCGGATATCCTCCGTGGTGGTCCTTGAGCCTCTTGCGGGCTACCAGGCCGTGCAGCTGGCGAGAAAAAGATTCCCTCNGGCTCTTCTCACGGACAGGGCCATCGTGGCCCTGTTCCAGGCCAAGGCAGGGAACATCCGTGAGTTCCTGAAGGGATGCGGAGCGGTGTGCGCATACGCCACCTCGCGGGGACTGCCATCCGCAGATGAGTATCTCGTGCGCGATATCCTGGGGACGGGCGCGCAGCCCCTCCCGCCCTTNCCCNTGAAGGTGAGCTGATGCGCCTGACGTGGTACGGCCAGCTCGGCTTCAAGGAGAATCCCTTCACNATCAAGCCGAGCGACTCTGAGGAGCTTATCGGCTATGACATCCAGAAGCTCGGTGCGCGGCTCGACCAGGGGGGCCTTATCTTCATCGAGGGGGTGTACGGCACCGGGAAGACTTCCCTCCTGCGGCAGGTGCGGAGGCGCTTCTCTCGCTCGCACAAGGTGCTGTACTGCGCGTGCAATGCCGGCTCCGTCGATTTCGACCAGCTGCTCAGCCAGAGCATGTCGCTGCTCGACGGCCTACTCGGCCGCGAGCCCCGGGGTGTCATCCTCCTGCTCGACGAGGCGCAGGAACTCTCTGCAGAGGAATTCCGGAAGCTGAACTACGCCTACCAGAGGAACGCCTTCAAGAGCGTGGTGCTCATGGCGGACAGCCTCGCCAATCTGCGTTTCCAGTACGACCGCATGCTGGCGCACTGCCACAGCTACCGCCTGGACACCCTCACGCCCGAGCAGGCAGTGTGGCTCGTGCGGCAGCGCGTGGGCGCGCTCCCGCTGCTGAGCGACGAGGTCATCCGGCGCGTGTTCTACGGGACGGGGCAGAATCCGCGGAGGCTGCTGAAGCACTGCGAGGCCATCTGCAAGTACGCTGTCGACCACTGCCTGCCTGCCCTCCGGGACGCGGATGTGCGGCGCATTCTGGAGCAGGGGTTCATGCAACCCCGTCAGCTGATGCCCCGAGCGCAGTAGAAATNTCTTCGGCCGCATTGCCGCACGCTTTCCGTGTTGTCTNGCAGTGATANCGATAATTCTCAGCAGTGCGGCCAATTGTCTCCACACTTTTTCTACAACGTCACGCCGGCGCCAAGCTTTATAATCCATCCCGTTCTTCTCGCGCCGTGGGGAGCATCCATGAGCTCGACACCGAGCTCATCAACAAGATTGCCGCGGGGGAGGTCATCGAACGTCCCGCATCCGCGGTGAAGGAACTGGTGGAGAATGCCATCGACGCGTCAGCAAGGCGGATCTCCGTGGAGGTCTCCGATGCCGGCGAGCAGCTCATCCGCGTCAGCGATGACGGGAGCGGGATGGCTCCCGAGGACGCGCTCCTCGCTCCCAGGCGCCATACCACCTCCAAGATAGCGAGCGCAGAGGACCTCTTCAGCATCTCCACCCTCGGCTTCCGGGGAGAGGCCCTGGCGAGCATCGCCTCGGTGGGACACCTCACGCTCCGGACGAGGCCGCGGGAGGCAGAGGTCGGCACCGAGGTGTCCGTCAAGGCTGGCGTCCCGCAGGCGCGCGAGATCGCCTGCGCCCCCGGTACGGTCGCCGAGGTCCGCGAGCTCTTCCACAACACCCCCGCGAGGAGGAAGCACCTCAGCAGCAGGCAGACCGAGCTTCGCCACATCGTGGACCTGCTGGGCAGATACGCGCTGTCGTATCCCGAAGTCGCCTTCACTCTTCTCTCCGACGGGAGGGAGCTCCTCCGGAGTCCCGGCGACGGTGACGCGCGTGCTGCGGTGCTCGCGGTCTACGGGAGAGAGACCGCGAAGGCGCTCATCCCGGTCACGTTCAGCGGCGCGCATCTCACCGTGCGGGGCTTCGTCAGCAGGCCCCAGCTCACCCGGGCGAGCGCGGACCAGCAGAGCATCTTCGTGAACGGAAGGCTGGTGTCGAACCCGGTCATCTCCCGCGCCGTCGACGATGCGTACCATACCCTGATGCACCTGGAGCGGAAGCCCGTGGTGGTCCTGCGGGTGGAGATGCCGCCCGGCCAGGTGGATGTCAACGTGCACCCCACCAAGCGTGAGGTGCGCCTCGCGCACGAGCAGGTGGTCTACCAGGGGGTGTACGAGGCCATACGTTCCACTCTCCAGGAGCGGCAGCTCATCCCGGAGGAGAAGTTTCCGCAGACCGAGATGCGCCTCGCGGGATTCGGCGCCNCTCCGAGACCGGCCGCGATGGTGCGGGATGCCGGTCCTGCCGAGGTTGCTCGTCCGCTCATCTCGGGAGAGCAGCAGGCTGCTCTTGCCGCCCCTGTCACCGCAGTGGAGGGCACGGGCAGATTCCCCTCGCTCCAGGTGGTCGGCCAGGCGCTCTCTACCTACATCCTCTGCGAGAGCGAGGACGGGCTGTGCATCGTGGACCAGCATGCCGCGGAGGAGCGCGTGCTCTACGAGCGCTTCCGGGGCCAGCGCTACGCCACCGGACTGAAGACCCAGGCGCTGCTCTCCCCGGCCATCGCGGAGCTGGCTCCCGCGGAACTGCGCATCCTGGAGGAGCACATGCCGCTGCTCAGGGAGCTCGGCTTCGGCATCGAGCCCTTCGGCCCCGGCGCGGTGCGCGTCCTCACCGTCCCGGTGGTGTTCGGCAGGGTCCAGGACGCCGCGTTCCTGCACGACCTGCTCGCGGAGCTGCTCGCGTCGAAAGAGCTCGCGCGAGAGCAGCGCGAGGAGCGCATCATGCGCATGGCCTGCCGTGCTGCGGTGAAGGCCAATGACATCCTCTCCCTGGAGCAGATGCGCAAGATTCTCGAGGAGCTCTCCCGGTGCGAGATGCCGTTCACCTGCCCGCACGGGAGGCCCACGCTCTTCCGCATCACATCCCATGAGCTGGAGCGGCGCTTCAAGCGCATCGCCTGACGCTGCTGGGAATCCTTGCTGTCCGGCCGGAATGCCGTAGAGGTTCCGGGTTGTCTCTCCGTCATTACGGGAATGCTGAGCAGCGCGGCGGCTCCATCTCCACGACTATTTTTTTCCGCAATCCGCGGGGAAGGTTTAAGAAGCGGGCCGCGTCCCCCCTCCCAGAGGGGGGAAACATGGCATACACGGATTTCGAGACGGACAACGCGCACTACTACTTCGTCTTCGCAAGGCACGTCATCGGCTCGACGGACGAGGACATCTTCGACTCAGACCGCGTGGACAAGCTCGATGGCATCGTGCTGGAGATGGCCCACGAGCCCACCTCCGCGTTCTACGAGCAGACCCCGAACCCGCTCGAGGGCCGCAATATCTACGGCGGAGACCAGTACGCCGTCGTCTTCTCCCGGGTGAAGGAACTCCGCGAGAAGGGCATCGAGCTCCCCATCTATGTGGGGGACTGCGACATCAACGTCCTGCCGTCCATGGCGGTCATGATGGGAAACAGCATGCTGCGCTCCCAGGCCGCGAAGCGCATCGCCCGCATCGCGCCCCCGAAGTACCGCGCAGCGGCGGGTCTGGCCGCCCAGCTCCTCACCAATCTTCCGGAGATGATAGGGATGGGCCTCAGCTTCCTCAAGGGGAAGGCTCCCAAGGGGCTCGACAACATCGTCTCCGCCTCCGGCTTGGTGCTGCCCCATCCCATCGGGGAGTTCAGGAACGCGCTCATCGCGAGCAAGCTCGAGGACTACCTCGCGCCGAAGCTCATGGATGAGCTCGGCCGCAAGCCGACCATCGCCATCATCTACGGCGCGCTGCACGCGGGCATCCGGCACAATCTCCAGAGCGAGAAGCGCCGCGACACCGTGATGGGCGCCTACCGGAAGCTGAACTACCTGTGGTTCAACAAGCCCACGCTCGACAATCTTGTGGAGCTTCGGCTCGACGGGGACATGGAGTGGTTCGCCCGGGAGCACAAGACCGGCGTGAAGTGAGTTCGCCGATATTTAGTATTTTTTTATCATTATTTATTGATTTCCATTATTTTTCACTATAAATATATGAAAGACACGCACTTTCTTCACCTTTCATTTATAAATAGGGCTTCCCCTATTACCTATGGGTGAAGACGATGGACCTCGAGCGGAACATCAGGAAGCTAATGGAGGAGCATCCTTCCCGGGAGCACGACGCTCTGGTCTCTGCTGCGATGGAGGCGCTGTTCCGGGAGGACAGCAAGCTGCGCGAGCTCAGGCGGAAGGCCTGATCCGGATTCCGGTGCCTTCCATGCGCCACTCCCGGATGAGGCCGAAGAGCCAGCGCTCTCCGGGATACTCGCGGAAGTCGGTGACCGCGTCATACTTCCGTGCATGCGTGTTGAACTGCTGGTAGGAGCGGTACATGCCCAGCCAGCTCAGGGAGATGCCGTCCGCGTGCACAGGCGCGATCTCGACCCTGTCGGGAGACAGGCCCTTCGCCGCGAGATAGTCGCCGAGAGTCGCGACGTACACCTCGGGAGCGAGGTCCCATCCGTCGACATCCATGACCTTGAGGATGAGGTTCTTCACGAGGGACTCGAGCATCGCTTCCGGGAATTCCCGGGGCTTTATGAGCCTTGCGGCGGGCGAAACCTGCGGAGGACCTTGCTCTCCGGCCGCAATGACCCACAAGTCTCGTGCTATCTCGCCGGAATGGCGGATATTTTCCGCAATGCGGCCGTGGCTCAGTTCGTCTTGCGGCGTCGGCAGGCCATGAAGAGCGCGTGCGGCTTCTCCCTGAGGGTGCCTTCGAAGCGGGTGTGGCAAAGCTCCTCGATCTCGAAATCGCCGAACTGTGCGCGCAGCTCGCTCTCGGAGAGGCGGTACGGTCCCTCGGTTCCTGGCTGACGGTCGCTGAAGCACTTGAGCAGCAGCACTCCCTTGGGCGCGAGAAGGGAGCGGATTTGCACAACGTAGCTCTTTCGCTTCTCTGGCGGGAGGACATGGAAGCATCCCCTGTCGAGGATGACGTCGAACTCCCCCGAGAGGCGGGACTCGAGGATGTCATCCTGGATGAAGCGGACGCGTGGGAAGCGGAGGCTCGCCTTCTCCACCGCGGTGCGGGAGATGTCGGTCGCGGTGACCTCGAATCCGCGCTTGGCCAGCGCTGCGGCCTGCGTCCCCGGCCCCGCGCCGATATCGAGCAGCCTCCCCTTGCGGATGCGATGGCTCGTGAGGTACCGCCCCACATCTCCGTCGAGGCCTGGGAGATACCAGGGCAGCTCCTTGACCTTGCCGCTGTAGACGCCCTCCCAGAATTCCATCGTGCTGCGGAGGAGGGCAAGCCTTAAGAACTTTATTGATGCGGAGAGGACATGCGTGTCGCTCTCGCGGTGCTGCTGCTCATGACAGCTTGCGCTCCTGCAGCGCAGCTTCCGGAGAGTGCGATGCCTTCTGCTGCGCCCTTCAAGGCGGGCATCGCCGGCTTCGTGCCCCGCCATTTCCCTCAGAGCACGCCGGACGACTGGTCGGCGTTCTTCAACGAGGTGCCGCGCGTCGCGGGCGCCTTCGGAGACTACGTCGCGTGGGACGACCAGCCGGACGCCAAGGGCATCCCTCAGCAGGTCCATACCGCCAGCAAGCTCACGAACAGCAGCGGGATGACCCTTGTGCTCGCGGTCGGGTTCGACGTGGAGTCCCAGGAGGCGCGGACATACTTCCAGGACCACGGCGAGGCATACTGGCGCGCCGCGGTCGCGGTCGCGCAGGAATTCCATCCGGAATATCTCGGGCTGGGGGTAGAGGTGAACCGCTACTACGAGAGGAGTCCCGAAGGCTTCGAGGACTACGTCGTCGTCTACCATGAGGTCTATGACGATGTGAAGCGAGTCTCGCCCTCGACAAAAGTCTTCCCCATCTTCCAGCTGGAGTACATGAGAGGCGCGGCGAGGCTCTCCGGCAGAGAGCACAAGGCGCACTGGGAGCTGCTCTCCCGCTTCAAGGCGGACCTCATCGGATTCACCACCTATCCGTTCCTTGAGTACCGCTCTGTCGCCGAGATTCCCGCAGGCTACTATGCGGAGATTGCGCAGCACACCGACAAGCCGGTGGCGTTCACCGAGCTGGGCTGGCCGACCGCGTCTCCGCACGTCCAGGGCGGCGAGGGAGAGCAACTGGCCTTCCTGGAGCTGTTCCTCAACCAGACTGCTGCGCTGGACGTCGAATTCGCCAACTGGCTCTTCCTGCACGACGGAGAATTCCCCAACGGGGAGCTGTTCAACACGATAGGCCTCAAGACCGCCGATGGCGTGCCGAAGCAGGCGTACGCGGCCTGGAAGTCCCTGAGGTAGGTGTAGAGTGCAACAATCTCTGTCCTAATTTGTTGCACGAATCTCTGTCCGCTTTTTGAGTAGTTTCCTGTCTTTGTTGAAATACCTTTCGTCGTTGTACAC
>C687J35174_10005656_pt1 | contig 16396 bp, 14 predicted proteins | sample RifCSPhighO2_01_FD_35174 | JGI IMG/M metagenome (IMG submission 35174) | reverse complement strand
GGCCAATAAAAAAATCCAAAAACAATGACGACCACCGGAGTAATCCCCAACAGTAATCTTAAACGATTTTTAAAAGCCAGACCAAGATTATATTTTTTCTTTTTTAACCAAATAATTAGTAACCTGACGACAATCCCGGCTATCCATAGTCCAATAGCTACTCGAGAAAAAGTAGAAAATAGTCCCCAAAGCAAAACTGAATAAATCATCAACGCAAAAATATTGCGAGGGGCTTTCGGGGTACATAGTTTTGGATCCGCAAGCTCTCCAAAACTGTACCCACTACGCCCCTGGATGGTTGTATCTCCTGATTTTTGAGCACGGTATAAAAACAAGAAATAAAAAGCGAAAATGGCCAAAAAGAGCCAGGCCGCCAAAATATTAGGATGCGGAGTGGCGCCGTAAGCCCGCAAAAACTTCTCCCCTTCTGTGGCCACGACCGCCACTCCGCTGAAGTTGTTTCTCAAAATAGACTCCCCCAGCCATTTCAGTCCTAAACTATGCTGTAATAATGATTGGCCAATAGCAATTAGACTTTGAAAAAAACCTGAAATAATCACAGCCAAAAAAGCCCCGTTCAAAGTAAAAACTTTTCCCAGGGAAGATCGGACATAAAAATAAAGCCCTGCCAACTCCAAAATTTTAAGCCAACTATAAAAACTTAAAATTTTATTTCCGGCTTGGGTAATAGACAAAGCCGCAANGACCAAAAAAATAAAAAACAGAAACTGCGTACAAGATCCGATCTTGTANGATNCAAGATCGGATCTTGTATCGACTAGGTTCGACCTTGGAAAACCCTTTCTAATAATCCACAAAATAAAAAGCAAAATCAGCAACAGATCCGTACCATACAAAAANGCGGAACTCCATTCGTTAAAACCCACTCCCCAGGATTTTAAAATTATCCTTGTCTGAAAAGGCAGGGCAAAAATAAAGAGATAAAACAAATATTTTTCTATGCTGGCAATCATGTTTATTGTTTACCCTTTTCAACTTCTAACCCTTTCCCGGTTGTTCTTTCATTTATAGGGCCCACTAAATCCTTATATAATCAGGCCTACTTGATCAAAGCCAGAACTACTCCGATTGAGAACAAGAGCATCGCTAAATACCAGAACCATCTGGGAAAATTGAGAGAATATTCCGGAATACGGTGGCCGAGTTTTTTCACTTTGCCGTAAATGAGAATAAAGATGATGGAAAGCAAGCCGATGGATAAAGAGCCGGCAAGGCCGATAATATTGATGAAATCCCGCACCCCGAAAAGAAAAATCAAGAAAGGGGGAAAGAGAGCGAAGAACCAAGCCCAAAATTTGGGCAAATGCCAGTCAAAAGCAAAAGACTCTTGTAAAACTCGGCTTAAGTTTACAAAAGAGGTAAACATGGCTACCAGGCCGAAAAGAGAACCGAGGATAATAATTTTTTGACCCAAAAAAGGAAGCAACCCGGCCACCGCTTCCGTCGAGGTGGCTTCCCCGGAAATGCCCACCACTACCAAAGCTAAAAGCAAATAAATTACGGCCGGCAAAAGAGTCCCCCACCAAATGGATTTTTTCAAAAGAAACTCTTTGCCTTCCAAAACTTCTCTTTGCAAAACAATGGAAGACATGCCGGTCAAAGCAAAAAGAATCACTCCGTAAGGTAAAAACCAAAATTCTTTATGGAAAAGATCAAAGTTAGAAAAATCAAGGTGGGGTAGTCCCCAAATACTAACGCCCAAGACGGCCGCCACATAAAACAAGACGGCCCAAAAATCTATTTTGGTTACAGTTTTGAATCCGGCCGCTACGGCGATGGCCCCGGCAGTAAAAAAAAGGGTCCCCAAAGCAGTGGGTGAGAAATAAAATTTTAAAGAGACGATATTGGTTAAAAATTCCCCCGCCACCACGATATAGGCCAAAAGAGCGGAGTAAATTCCCAGTACAAAAGCAAAAAAAGTAATTTTCTTGGCAAAATCTCCCAGATAAATATCGGCATAACCGACTAATTGATGAGGCTTGTCTGTTCTCAAAATCACCTCCCCATAAGCCAAATTAATAGTCAAAACTAAAAAAGTCAGACCGATTAAAAAGAAAAAGCCGGTCAAAAAACCGGCCTTGGCAAAAACAAAAGGCACCCCGAAGATGCCTACTCCGATCACTCCTCCCATTAGTACCGCTACCGCGGAATAAAACCTATTGGTGAAGATTGTTGTTATGGCCATTGTCGTAAAGAACTTTTCCTCCCACTTTTTTCTCCAAAATCCAAAGAATGGTCAAAATAAAGTAAACCACTCCGGTGGTAAAAAGCGCTTCCCAATAAAATCCCATTCCCACCGCAATCCCAATAGCCGCCACCACCCATAAAGTGGCTGCCGTCGTAATGCCCATCACTCGAGAGCCTTCCCGCATAATCGCCCCGCCCCCGATAAAACCAATCCCCACAATGATATTGGAAACCATCCGACTGGGATCCGTACCCGGACCAACAAAAGAAAGGGAGATAATGGTCAAGAGAGCCGCCCCGGTAGACACCAGAGCGTTGGTTCTTAAACCGGCTGATTTATGAGAACGCTCCCGTTCAAAACCAATCAGCGCCCCCAAACCGGCCGCCACTAAAATTCTGACAAAGATTTCCCAATAGAGATACATGTCTCTATTGTATTTTACTTCAAAGCCACTTTCAAGACATCGTCGATAGTTTTGGCAAAAATGAATTTTAAAGATTTCTTGATTTTAGCGGGGACATCTTCTAAATCCTTTTTATTGTCTTCGGGCATAACAATGGTTTTCAATCCAGCCCGGTGAGCCGCCAGAATTTTTTCTTTAATGCCGCCAATTTCCAAAACCTTGCCACGGAGAGTAGTTTCTCCGGTCATTCCCACGTTGCGAGAAACGACCCGTTTGGTTAAAAGAGAGATAATAGCCGTCATCATCGCTACGCCNGCTGACGGNCCGTCTTTGGGAATGGCTCCGGAAGGAATGTGGATATGAATNTCATGTTTATAAAAATCGTCCTTGATTTTGAAACGATCCGCATTGGAACGAACATAGCTCAAGGCCGCACTAATCGACTCTCTCATCACCTCGCCCAATTGCCCGGTCAAGATTAGTTTGCCCTTTCCGGGCATTTTAGTAGCTTCAATCGTCAACACCTCCCCTCCGACGGGCGTCCAGGCCAACCCAGTCACCACTCCCACCTCGTCTTTTTTCTCGGCCATTTGATGAGTGTATCTGGCCGGACCTAAAAATTTGTGAAGTTGTTCGTGATCAACATGGATTTTGAACGGTGATTTATTTCCCGGTGAGCGAGTAGCGCCGTTTTCCACCACCCGTCTGGTAATTTTTCTAAAAATAGTCGCCAGCTTTCGCTCCAACTCTCGCACCCCCGCTTCACTGGTATGACGACGAACAACATCAGCCAAAATAGTATCATCCATGGAAACAGTTTTGGCCTTTAGGCCATGCTGTTCAAGCAATTTGGGAATCAAAAATTGTTTGGCAATGTGAATTTTTTCGTCCTCGGTGTAACCGGGAAAATCAATAATCTCAAGACGGTCCCGCAAAGCCGGAGGAATGGTATCGAGCCGATTGGCGGTAGTAATAAAAATGACATTGGATAAGTCAAAAGGAACCTCCAGATAATTATCGGAGAAAGAAAAATTTTGTTCCGGATCAAGCGCTTCCAAGAGAGCGGAGGCCGGATCGCCGCGGAAATCCTGGCCGATTTTATCTATTTCATCCAGCATAAAAACAGGATCTTTAGCCGTGGCGGTATGAATGCCCTGAATAATCCTGCCGGGCAAAGCTCCGACATAAGTTCGCCGATGTCCTCGTAATTCAGCTTCGTCGTGCAGTCCGCCCAAAGAAACACGGACAAATTTTCTCCCCAAAGAGTTGGCAATCGAACGGCCAATGGAAGTTTTCCCCGTGCCCGGGGGACCGAAGAAACACAAAATCGGCCCCCGCACTTTGCCGACCTGCTTTTGAACGGCTAAATATTCTAAAACTCTTTCTTTGACTTTGTCCAGGGCAAAATGATCCTTATCCAAAACTTTTTCCGCTTCTTTTAAATCGATCGATTTGCGCGTTGCTACCGACCACGGCAATTCCACCAGCCAATCCAGATAGGTCCGCAAATAAGAAACTTCCGGACTGAACATGGGCATTTTTTCCAAACGGTTTAATTCTTTGAGAGCTTTAGCCTCTACCTCTTTGGGCATGCTGGCTTTTTTAATTTTGGCCCGCAACTGGTCGTACTCTCCTTTTTCGTCTTCCATCCCCAATTCTTTTTCAATGCTTTTCAGTTGTTCCCGCAAGAAAATTTCCTTTTGCATTTTGCCGAGCTGGCGTTTGGTCTCTTTCACCACTTTTTTTTCCGCTTCCAGAATTTCAATTTCCCGAGTGAGAAAAACATTTAATTTCCTCATGGTTTCGGCCAAATCCGAAGTTTCCAAAATATCCTGTTGTTCGGCCAATTCCAGGTTAAGATTGATTGTAATTAAACTGGCCAGCTGCTCCGGATCGTTAACCTGCTGGAGACCAAAAAGAAAATTCGGTAAAACGGAAGGATACATTTTAGATTCCGTCACTTTTTTAAATTGTTCGATAATCGTTCTGGCCAATGCTTCCGTTTCCACCGTTTCTTTATAGACTAACTTAGTCGGTTCGACTTTGGCCCGAAAAAAGGGCTCATTTTGAACAAAATCGTTAATTTTAACCCGGCTTAGCCCCTCGACGTTAACATTAAAAGAGCCGTCGCCAGCCCGGTTGGCCGAAATAATCCGGCCAATGGTGCCAATCTCAAAAAAATCCGCTGGTCCCGCCTGATCTTTGAGATTTTTTTGAGCGACAAAAACCAAGTGGCCGTCTTTGNCCAAAGCCCCTTCCAGAGCCGCTACTGACTTGGGTCTCTGTACTACCAGGGGGATCACAATCCTTGGCAAAAGAACGACATTTTTCAGCGCCACCAGAGGAAACTCTTCCCGTCCGGTTAAATGATGTCTTTTTAATTCCATAGTTATTTTAAGACCATTATAACAGTTAGCACTCTTGAGTCAAGAGTGCTAANACTAGAAACCAGCTACTAAAAACTAGCTACTAATTAATAGTACCAATCTTCNCGTGGCGGCGCATCTTTGATCAGTTCATAAGCCTCTTCCGCCGAATCAACAATATGAAAAATCTTCAGATCTTTTTCNTCCACCGCCTTGTTCTTTTCAAAAATTTCTTCCGTCAGCAATTNGCTGATCGGTTCCCAAAATTCTTTCCCGATTAAAACGACCGGGATTTTATCAGATATCTTTTTGGTCTGAATCAAGGTCAAAATTTCAAAAACTTCATCCAAGGTGCCATATCCGCCCGGAAAGAAAACGTAGGCCCGCGCCGCAAAGGAGAGCATAATCTTTCTGACAAAGAAATAATGAAAGGCGGTGCTTTCTTTAACATAAGGATTAATACGCTGTTCCATGGCCAATTTAATATTCAAACCCAAAGACTTGCCATCGCCCTCCACCGCTCCTCGGTTGCCCGCCTCCATAATGCCCGGACCACCTCCCGTCACCACCGCAAAACCGGCTTCCGCCATCATCTTACCCAGTTTGCGGGCTTCTCCATACCATCTATTATCTTCCTGAAACCTGGCTGAACCGAAAAAAGAAACGGTTTTCTTGAAATCCGCCAAAAATTGCCAGCCATCCACGAATTCCGAAAGAATCCGAAAAACTCTCCAATGCAGAGAATTTCTAAAGTCGTCCGCCGGCTTAACCGGCTCCTCCGGTAGTTTAGAAGCCGGTAAATTCAATTTTCCTTTTTCTTCAATCATCATCTCGAGAGACCTCGGGGTACATACCCAGCTCTTTCTAAAGTATCCATAAAAGTTAATTCGTGGATATTATGGAAAGGGCTGGGTGTACCCACTCGGTCTCTGGTTGATTAACTAAATCATAACTCAAAAGTTTGATTCTGACTAGGTATAACGACTTCGACCTTCTCTTTGCTTTCTATCTGCCCAGCCAAAGCTTTGGCGGATTCCTCTTCGCCTTGGACGATAAAAACTTTCTTAAGTTTGTTTTCTTTGTTGGCTTGGCTAACCCATTCCACCAAGGCCGGCTGATCGGCATGGGCTGAATAAGCGCCAATACCCTTAACTAAGCACTTTACCGGCACAAACTCGCCAAAAATATTAACTTCCGGCTGTCCAACTCGTGGTGAGCCCGTCGAACCATCCAAAATTTTTCGGCCCAGACTTCCCTCTACCTGATAACCAACAAAAACAATGGCGCTGTTGGGATCGGACAAGTATCTTCTTTCGTGATGTAAAATCCTCCCTCCATTAGACATGCCTGAGCCAGCAATGATAATTTTAGGTCCGGGAGTATCGTTGATGCTCTTAGACTCCTCGATCGTATTGGTTTGACGTACGCAAGAAAAATTAAAGAGGCCGCCTTTTTCTCCCAAATGAGAACGCACTTCGGAATTTAAATAAGATGAGAAGCGGTTATAAACCTCCGTCATTTTGTTGGCCAAGGGACTGTCTAAAAAAACCGGCACCATTGGCATGGTTTCATCTGCAAAAAATTGATGCAGTTCAAATAAAATCTCTTGGGTCCGCTCGATGGCAAAGGAAGGGATCATCAGCGCGCCTTTGTTTTTTACCACATACTCCACCACCTCTTTTAAAACTACTGCCCGTTCGGCACGATCTTTGTGTTGACGACTTCCGTAAGCGGACTCGATCACCGCATAGTCCGCGTCATGAACAAATTCTTTGTCCGGCAAAAGTAACGAAGGGGAATTTCCTAAGTCACCAGTGAAGTATATTTTTTTAGTCTCTAAAAGGTTCGACCTTGACTCTTTCCACTCAAAGCAAACGATAGCCGAACCTAAAATATGCCCCGAGTTGAAAAAAGTAGCCGAAAGGTTTGGCCCCTGACTTGCAAGGTTAGAGGTTCGATCTTGGATCTTTAAAAAGGTCGAACCTTGAGGGTTAAGCTCTATTTTTTGGTGGTAAGAAATTCCCTCCACCAGTCCCATTACCCCCTCAATATCATCTTGCATGTAAAGCGGGTCGTGGCCATCGCTTTTTGCTTCTTCGGCCATATGGCTCCAGTTATCGGGAAAAGCCCGAAGCATTAGCTCTTTAGTCGGCTCGACGACATAAATTTTTCCGCGAAATCCTTCTTTATAAAGTTTCGGCAAACGACCAATATGATCGGTGTGACTGTGAGTAATAAAAACATAATCAACCTCCGCCGGATCGTAAGAAAACTTTTCGTAATTCAAAATCTCGGCATATTTAAAGCCTTGAAACAATCCGCAATCCACTAAAATTTTCACCCCGTCATGCTCCAGCAAATAATTCGCCCCCGTCACCGACATCGCCCCGCCATAAAAAGTAAGTTTCATAAAGTTATTATCTGGTTTTATAAAATTTTATTCAATATACCCACTGGCTTGTTTGCGGAACATGCGAGCATAGATCCCTTCTTTGGCCATGAGAGATTCGCTGTGTTTGAGACAAGAATTAATTCATCCAGCGCCAGTTTATAAATATAGCTTAAAAGAATAGGAAACCCTGCGGCCAGCAAAGCAAAAAATATGAATAATAAATTTCAAAACTTTTTTAGCGTTTTTTAAAAGATGCGCTGAAGACTTTTTAGCCATAGCTGTGGATAACTTTCATACAAGGTTCGTAACTTTCATACAAGGTTCGACCTTGTATGTGGATAACTTTAAAAAATTAGGCTTGAGAGCAGAAAACCGATAATGGACAAGGCCGCAATCGGGGGAAGAGCGGCCATGGGACGGCGTTCTTTTTGATTAACAAAGATTAAGTGGGTAAGCAAAAGACCTAAGACAGAAAAAACGGCCACCAGAATAGCTTGCCAAAAAGAAGAGCGGGCCAAAGAGGCGGTTAAAATCAAAGGCAACACAATATCTCCGCTTCCTAAAATCATAAAATTCTCTCCAGGCTGAACCGCGGAAAGTTTTTCTTTAAAACCGGAAAGTTTGGCCGGAATAATAAAACCGAAAATAGCCCGGGAGGCGATCATGCCTTCGGCCATTTTGATCATATGTTTGGTTAAATAGACAGCGACAATGTCATAAACCGAAAGAATGGCTAAAACCCAAACCGCGACAAGAGGTGTAATACTCAAACCAGCCACAGAACCAAGTCCGGCCAAAGCCAAAATCACGGCGATATTAAGAATGATAACGCGCGGCACCAGAGCCATCGTCAAAACTACAATCAAAGAAAAAACGGTGGTGTTAATGGGAGATAAAAATAACGAAAAAATAATTTGCGCTCCGCTAAAAACAATCAGCCAAAGAAAAACCCGGAAAAAAACCACGCTGGCCCTTCCCCTCTTCCTGGCCAAAAAAATGAAAAAGAAAATGAAAGCAACCAGAATAAAAATATCCGACAAATTCAGATGAAAGTCGGTGGAAAGTTCCGGCACCAGATAATTTAATTTTAAATCGTGAAGAAAACGAAAAGCGACCCAAAGGCCAAGAACCTGGACTGCTCCGAATAAAATCGCTTCTTTAGCGAATAATGATCGCGCCAGCTTCATTAGGATCTTTTTCGTTGTGATAATTAAAAATACCGACCGTCGAGAAAGTATAGGAAAAAGAGTTCTTGGGCTGGATTTCTCCAATATTTTCAAAACCTATTCCGCTTTCCTGATCTTTGGCCGTGTTGGGAGAAATTTTGATGGCCGTAAAGCCGTTGTTTTGAAACTTGACCGTATCTCCGGCATGAATGCGCAAATTGGTCGGACTGAAGACTCCCCCGCTGTAAAAAACCGAATAGATACGGGCCGGGCGAAGTTTAGCCGTTGATGGCTGATTGCCGGTGGCCAGTTGAGAATTGGCATTCTTGCCAAAGTATAAAATGGCCGTGGAAAGCAAGACGAGAAGCAGAACAATCAAAATCCAAGGTAGACCGTGAAATTCAGCTTGATCGGACCGGTCCCTCAGTTTTTCTTTGAAATTCAAAGACATATCTTAAGTTTATCACATTTTTAATTTTAAAAAAAGCCCTTAGAGGGCTTATTCTTTTAAAAATTCTTCCAGCGATTTGATCATTTTATCTAAAATCATCTGTTGAGTATCATCTTCTCCTCCTTTGATAAGCCGTTTGGCCACATTGACGATGTAGCCATTATCTAAACTGAAAGTAATGTCCCCCTCGGAAAGTTTTATTCTGTTGGCATACCTTCTTCTTTTCTTTTCATTTCCTAATTTTATCCATATTTCAAAGCCGTCTTTAGCATCGCTGATAAATTTTTTATCGGCAGTTAAAAAAATAAAAATGGGTCTAGGGTTTCTATATAAAAGCTGATGGATACCGTAACACCGGTTTAAAATCCTCTTCTTCAAATGAAAAACTACCTGAAAATCAAAAATAGCGATGCGCTCCATATCTTTAGGAAACGGGATGATTTCCAACTTATATTTTGAAGGAACTTTGGCGCTCTTTAGTTTTTCAACTCGTCCACGCGACACATTCTCATCCAAGAAAACAAAAACAAGAGCAGGAACTTGAGATTTCGCTGAAGCCAACTTGCCTCCCTATTTTTAAGAAGCAGATGATAATTGGAAAATATTCTTTTAGGGGATTTTTGGCAAGAGGCGCTGTAAACTGTCTCGAACCACCCGCCGATCTGACCAGGGAATTTTTTGGCCTCCGGAGACAGCTAGACTGGTTTCCGAACCTTTGCCGGTGATAATTACGGTATCGTTGGGACCGGCCAGTTGCAGGGCATGGGCAATAGCCTCCCGGCGATCCAAGATAGTTTGCAGTTTAAAGGTTCGACCAGGCACTTTTTGCAAAAAGTGCCTGGTCGAACCTTGAGAAATATCGACCGCGATCTCCTTAATTATAGCTTCCGGGTCTTCATCATACGGGTCTTCGTTGGTCAAAATTATTTCGTCGCCATACTTGGCGACAATGCGGCCGAATTCCGGCCGCTTCCATTTGTCTCGCCCTCCCCCGCAAGCTCCCAAAACAGCAATTAGCTTCCCGCCAACCGGCAACTTGCTCTTTAAATAAGAATAGACCATCTCCAGTGAATCAGGAGTGTGGGCGTAATCCACCACCACCTTAAAGGGTTGGCCGGAGTTGATAAATTCCATGCGGCCCGGCACAACCAGAACTTTTTCAAGAGCTTGTCTGATCGATTCTATTTTGACTCCGTAATTTTCCGCTACCGCTACCGCGGCTAAAATATTGTATTTGTTAAAGTCGCCTTCCAAAGCCGTATTAAGATTCAACTTCACCCAGTCATGCCAGCCATAAAGAATTTTTTTGTTGGACTTGAATTTTTTAAATCTTTCCAAAAGCGGTTCGTCTTCGTTCAAAATATGGGTGTGTTTTGTTGCCTTGAACAACTTCTCTTTGGCTTGGACATATTTCTCAAAAGAGCCATGGCTTTCCAAATGTTCGGGGTAGATATTAGTCAGAACGGCCGAATCAAATTTAATCCCCAAGTGCCTTTTTTGTTTGATTCCTTCCGAAGTGACTTCTAGTACCACAAACTTAGCGCCGGCCCTTTTTGCTTCGCGCAAAAACCTTTGCATTCGGAAACGGCCCGGCATGGTCATTTTTAAATTGTTCGGCCACTCTTTATCTTTGATTTTGTAGCCCAAGGAACCGATCGCTGCCACCGGCAAACCGGCCTCTTCCAAAATTTTAGAAATTAAAAAAACCGTAGTGGATTTACCCTTAGTACCTGTCACCCCGATCACTTTCATCGCATTGGAAGGAAAACCGTAGAGCAAAGCTCCGACCCAGGCCAAGCCCCAATGATAAAGAGGTTGAGCGGCGCGAAAAAGCCGCCGAGGAATTATTTTTCGGCCCAAGTTTAGCAACTTCTCTAATTTTTTATTTTCAGTAAACATCCCCTCGCACTATGATATATCATAATATCATAGTGGTTAGTTAATTTGTCGTATCTTTTAATTGGTCCAAAATATTCCAAAATAAAAAATGCCAAGGATATTTTCTTTTTACCGCACCAAACATAGTCAGGGTATTTTTCAATGTAGATTCATTTTTTTTAAAACGTTTTCCAAAATCTTTTTTCATTTCTTTTACGGCCCTCTCATAACCATCAGATTGATCATCTAGCCAATGCGCAACTCGCCCAATGGTATCCATACCAACCCCCATTTCTTTAATAATTTGATTGTAAGATTCGCCATCTAATAATTTTTGGGCAATTAAAATTCGACGTCCAATCATAATTCGTTCGCTTTCTGTCAGTAAATCTCTGAGAAACTTTTTTACCTCTTCCCGAGAATGTACAACAGTTATGGCGGTATAAAGGGCGTCAAGATATTTGATTCTGTCTTTTTCTTTAATTTTTCTGGGTCGAACCTTCATAAAAACAATGCCAATACTATGATATGTCATAATCTCATAGTATGATAAATTAAAATAACTTTTTTGAAATCTTATACGCCTGATGCCACCACCAAGAAGTGGTTAAATCAAAAGTACCCGGATACTCCCTGGTGCGGCCGCCCCAACCCAGTTTGAAACGACTAACTCCAGGCCAGCGACATGCATCAATTCCCCACAGATCATAATTATTAAAGTTTTCTTTTTTTAAAAAGTTAATCACTGACCAGTGAAGCAAATATGGGGCCATCAAACTGCGATGGTCATAATCGGAAGCACCATGCAAATAATAGCCCGTCTCCCCATATAGCAATAAAATTAATCCTGCCACTGGTTGGTCCTGATGATAAGCCAAAAACAATCTGGTTTTAATCTCCGAAGAGTCACTAAAAAAGTTGAGCAGTTTCTCGTAATATTCCTTGGAGTGAGAAGAAAATTTGTCCCGTTTAGCCGTTTTTTTCATTAATTTCCAAAATATATCCAAATCGAAACTCGGCTGAACTAAAACATTATATTTTTCCGCCACTTTTATATTATAGCGTGTCTTATGATGCATAGCAGCCAATATTTCTTCTTCCGATTTTAACAAATCAAGAATGATAGTTTTATGTGGTTGGATTTCTTTTTTTGATTTTTTAAATTTATTTTTCGCCAAAAATTGGGCCACGCTATCATTCAGTGGTTCGGCCTTAATAAAAATCGCCTTTTCCTTTTTGGCCAAATCTTTAAGATAGTGAACAAAGTTCCGCACTTCGTTATCAATACCGCCCGTCATCCGGTTAAAATCCATGGCCGGACCATGCGGAAGATAGAGATAGCTTTTTTTAAAAGGCAAGGGCAATTTTATAATCCCTGCTTTAACACCGCCTCTTTCGTACAAAAAAACCTCCCTCCCCAGAGATTTTTGAAAATCAAACCACTCTTTAGATTGCAGAAACGATTGAAACACAAATCGTCCAGGGGGCGCAGTGGGTACACCCAGCCCTTTCCATAATATCCACGAATTAACTTTTATGGATACTTTAGAAAGAGCTGGGTATGTACCCCGAGAGCCCCCTTGAGATTACTTCTTGGCTAATATTTTTAAAGCCTGACGAATTTTTTCTTCCGAAGTTTTGGCTTCCGCGGTTACCGCTTTAACGGCTTCGCGAGCATGGTAAGCGGTGTAACCCAGGGAAACTAAAGCATCGACGGCCTCTCCCTCGGAAGTAAGATCACGGTCAGCTCCCGCTCCAAAATTTTTCTCCAGCAGCTTATTTTTCAGTTCTAAGATAATCCGTTGGCTGGTTTTAGGGCCAATCCCCGAAAGTTTGCGCAAATAATCGTAATCCCCCTTCACAATAGCCAAAGACAAAGTGGATAAATCAACCGCTGAAAGAATGCTTTGGGCGGATTTTGGACCCACGCCTGATACGGTCAAAAGCAAACTAAAAAATGACAACTCGTCCTGATTTTCAAAGCCATAAAGTTCAAAACTGCCTTCCCGCGGATTAAAATTGGGGTAAATAAAAAGCTTGACTTGAGTACCTACTTTTGATAAAATACCATGAACTCTTTCTGGCAATATCACCCTGTAGCCCACTCCGCCGGTATCTATAATTACATAGTTCTCGGAAGAGGCCAAAATTGTTCCGGAAATAAAAGATATCATGAATTTACTATACCTTATGTTTAAATTAACTTCAAAATTCAAACCAACCGGAGACCAGCCGCAAGCCATCGCTAAATTAACCCAAGGACTTAAAAATGGCCTGAAGCATCAGACTCTTTTGGGCGTGACCGGTTCCGGAAAAACTTTCTCCATTGCCAATGTCATTGCCAATGTCAAAAAGCCAACTTTGATAATTTCTCCTAATAAAACCTTAGCCGCCCAGCTTTACCAGGAGTTTAAAGAATTTTTCCCAAAAAATTCCGTGCATTATTTTGTCAGTTATTACGATTACTATCAGCCCGAAGCTTATATCCCCCACACCCATACTTATATTGAAAAAGATGCTCGCATCAACGAAGAAATCGACCGCTTGCGCCATGCCGCCACTCAAGCCCTCTTAACCAGAGACGATGTGATCATTGTCGCCTCGGTTTCCTGTATTTACAACCTCGGCTCTCCGGAAGAATACGAGAAATTAAGTTTGGATATTTTTGAGGGACAAAAAATGAGCGCCGCCGAATTTAACCGCCATCTTTTGCAATTGCAATATGTTCCGGATGTCGAACTGAAAAGGGGGAAATTCCGCAAAACCAGAGAGGAGTTTGAAATTATTCCCGCTACCGGCAACGAGGTGCTGAAAATTAAAATTCTCAATAATAAAATTCACAAAATTTCCGAAGCGGAAAATATCAACTTGGATAACCTGGAATTTGACGAGCTTAAATTTGAACGCCTGCTTTCCACCAAAATTTTCCCGGCTAAATATTGGATCGCTCCCCAAAATAAATTGGCTCTCGCTTTAAGCAACATTAAAGCCGAAATGGAAAAACATGTTGTGAAATTAAAAAAGCAAGGGTTAACCGAAGAGGCTCTGCGCTTAAAAGAGCGGACGGAATACGATTTAGAAATGATCAAGCAGACCGGCTACTGCCACGGCATTGAAAACTACTCTTCCCACTTGGATTTCCGCCAGCCCGGAGAGCCGCCTTATACTCTAATTGACTTTTTTAAAACCAAAAAAGATTTTTTGGCGATTATCGACGAGTCGCACATCGCTATCCCCCAGTTACAAGGCATGTTCCACGGCGACCATTCTCGCAAAACTACCTTGATCCGCCATGGATTTCGTTTGCCTTCCGCCTTGGACAACCGCCCTCTTAAATTTGAGGAGTTCGCCAAAAAACTCAAACAAGTCATTTACGTTTCGGCCACTCCCAAGACTTTTGAAATCAGAAAGTCGGGGAAAAATGGCGTTACCGAACAGCTGGTCCGACCAACCGGCTTGCTTGATCCAACTATCGAAATAGTCCGGACGGAAAATCAAGTTAAACATCTGATCGAAGAAATCAAAAAACGCACCGCCCAAAAACAAAGAGCGCTGGTAACCACTCTGACCAAAAGAATGGCGGAGGACTTAACTGAATATTTGGCCAACGAAAATATCAAAGTAAACTATATCCACTCGGAAATTAAAACCTTACAACGCCTCGAAATTATCCGCGATTTGCGTTTGGGAAACTATGATGTCATCGTGGGGGTAAATCTGCTCCGTGAAGGGCTAGATTTGCCGGAGGTTTCTTTAATTGCCATTTTAGATGCCGACAAAGAGGGGTTCCTGCGCAATGCCACCACTCTGATCCAAACCATGGGCCGGGCCGCCCGCAATGTGCACGGACACATTATTATGTACGCCGACAAGACCACCAAATCGATGAAAGCGGCCATGGACGAAACGATCCGCCGCCGAAAAGCGCAGGAAAAATACAATCTGAAAAACAAAATCACGCCCACCACCATCATTAAAGAAATTTCCGTCGGCGACTTGCCCGCTTTTTCTAAAACCCCCATCAAGTATGCCGGCTATGATTTATCCAAAACTTCCCGTTTCAATTCCGCCCGCCAGCAATTGACTAATCTGCAAAAAGAAATTGACAGAGCGATTAAAAAACTGGATTTCGAAAGAGCCATTATGATTCGGGAGCAGATTAAGGAGCTTAAAAAACGAGCGTGAGTTCGTTCCGTCTGTCACACCACTTTTCAAATATATCTCCGAAATATGACCAATAAGGCTCATCCACTTACGCGGGTCCCACCGGCATTCCCTCACTAAAACCTTCGGTTTTTATCAGGCACTTTCTGCAGAAAGTGCCTGGTGACCACTGCGGGACCGATTTCTCCGCTATTCGCTCGCTTATTGGGTTCCCATATTTCTCCGATGCATTTTCAAAGTGGTATGGCTGACTGCACCAAAATTTCGATGAAATTTCAACACGGTATCTACAATATTTACAAACCTCCCGGGCCGACTTCGCATGATATAGTAGACCAAGTTCGAAAGCTAAGCGGAGAAAAAAGAGTCGGTCATGCCGGAACACTGGACCCTTTCGCCGAAGGGGTTTTAATTGTGGCCGTTGGCCGGGAATATACAAAACAGTTGGGTAAATTTCTAAAACAAGACAAGACTTACCAGGCAGTTATAAAACTTGGCGCTACTTCTGACACTGGGGATTCTACGGGCACAAGCCGATTGTCAAGGTTGAACCTTGACAATCGGCCAAACCAAAAAGAAATCTGGGAAGTTTTGAAAAACTTCCAAGGGGAAATAGAACAAATTCCTCCCGTTTTTTCCGCCATCAAAATCAAGGGCCGCAAAGCGTACGAGCTGGCCAGAAAAGGAATTGCGCCCGATTTAAAACCACGCAAAGTAAAAATTTACTCTCTGAAAATTTTAAAATATCGCTGGCCGTATTTGGAAATAGAAACCAAAGTTTCCTCCGGCACTTATATCCGCTCTTTGGCCCATGACATCGGTCAAGCCCTCCAAACCGCCGGCTATTTGGAAAAGTTAGTCCGCACTAAAATCGGGCGATTTGACATTGTAGGGTCCCAAAAAATGGCCAGCTTACTCTCAAATTTCTAATGCAATTAAATTCTGAAAGACCTCGTTAGGTTTTTTCCAGCCTAAGACTTTTCTAGGCCGACCGTTTAGAAGGTCTTGGGCTCTTTTAATCTCTTTTAATGTAACTTTTGAAAAATCAGTTTTCTTGGGAAAGAATTGTCGGATAAGGCCGTTGGTATTCTCGTTGGTTCCTCTTTCCCAGGGACTGTAAGGATGAGCGAAGTATACTTTGACGTTGGTATCTCTGGTAAACAGTTTGTGTTGTCTCATTTCAGTTCCCCGATCGTAGGTTAATGGAGACCAGCATAATCGTACATGTTTAAATACAAAGTTTTTTAGATCAGGGTTAGTATCCAGCTTTTTTGGTTTCTTAGGGATTTTTGATCTTTCTTTGAATTTCTCTTGAGCTAATTCNGCTCGATAATCTCGACTGCTTCCGACCCGATCTATTTCTCGAC
>C687J35174_10005631_pt1 | contig 16445 bp, 16 predicted proteins | sample RifCSPhighO2_01_FD_35174 | JGI IMG/M metagenome (IMG submission 35174) | reverse complement strand
CATCTAAAAAAAATAAAAAGTCTATTGGCAGCAAAAAACCTTCAATCAAACATAGTTAAAAAATTCATTCCAGAAAGAAAGATAAAATCACGAAAGGGTGACAATGGCAAAGTACTGGTTGTTGGTGGTAGTTACATCTATCATGGCGCCCCCATACTCTCTTCCCTAGCCGCATTACGTTCAGGAGCAGATCTTGTTTACACCAGTGTTCCAAAAATAAATGNACAATCTACNNGGGCAATTTCTCCAAATCTAATTGTGTTGCCTCTTGTTGATTCAAAACTTACNAGGGGAGCAGCAAACAAACTTTTGGGGCAAATTCCTCATGGTTTGGATTCTGCTACAATTGGAATGGGATTGGCAATCAAAGATATNGAATCTCTTAAAACATTATTAAAACCACTCTTAGACAGTGACNTTAGGTTATCNCTTGACGCAAGTGCCCTNGTAAGCGGCATATTGCCTTTACTTNCAAATAAAAATGTGGTTGTAACTCCACATGCAGGTGAATTCAAAAGACTATTTGGAGAGATTCCGCCAAATTCTGTCAAAGAAAGAACATCTATGGTTGAAAAACATGCAAAAAAAAATTCACTTACAGTCCTTCTGAAAGGACCAACTGACATCATATCTGATGGNCAAAAAACTTTTCTAAATCCAAAGAATATACCAGCAATGACTGTAGGTGGCACTGGAGATGTNTTATCGGGTATTGTCGCTTCCTTTCTTGCAAAAAACAGAAATGCATTAGAGTCNGCATCTGCAGCAGCGTTTGTAAATGGTTTGGCTGGTAAATTAGTTCAACGGAAGATAGGATTGCATATGGTTGCGACTGACCTAATTGAGGTTTTACCAACTGTACTCAAACCTTTTGATCGTGTCAGGTGATTGACTCGCAAAAAGTTCTCAAATTCGTTGATAATAATTTGAATGGACTTGTTTCACAACTTCAAACTCTGATACGACAACCCAGTGTATCNGCAAAAAACGAAGGAATAGAAGAATGCGCAAAGCTAGTTGCTAAAATTATGAAAAAATCTGGAATACCCTCTGAGATTTTACGTCTAAAAAAAGGAATTGCCCCTATAGTATATGGNGAAGTAAGATCGAAAAAAAATCCTGACAAAACAATCCTNTTCTATAATCATTATGATGTCCANCCTGNCGAACCTTTTGATCTCTGGGATGATGAACCATTTAGTGGAAAAATNAGAGGAAATAAAATTTTTGGTCGTGGTTCATCTGATGATAAAGGAGAACTAATGACTAGAATAAAGGCAGTCGAGGCATATCTGAAAGCAACAGGAGATGTACCTTGCAATGTAAAATTTGTTGTTGAGGGAGAAGAGGAAACTGGTAGCATTCATATCGATAAATACCTAATAAAATTTAAAAAAAAATTTTCTTGTGACGGTGTAATCTGGGAATTTGGTTATGTTGATTCTAAGAATCGACCAATAATTGGGCTTGGCATGAAAGGATTGCTTTTTGTTGAGCTATCAAAAAGAGAATCGATAAGAGACGCCCATTCTAGCTTAGCTGTAATAATTAAAAATCCTGCATGGCGACTAATTGAAGCCGTCAATACATTACGTGATTCTAAAGGAAAAATTCTGATTAAAGATTGGTATAAGGAAGTTAAACCGTTTACTAAGTCAGATCTGAAAATCCTTAATTCAGAACCATTTGAAGAAACATTCTTCAAAAAAGAGTTTGGAATAAAAAATTTTGTTGATGATAAGAATGGCTTGGAAATAAAAAAGGCTTTGTCTGGTGGTGCAACTTGTAATATTGCAGGATTTGTATCTGGTTATACTGGTAAAGGTGCAAAAACTGTTCTTCCATGTGAGGCCTTGGTAAAAATAGACTTTCGTCTTGTTCCAGAAATGATTCCCAAAAAACAGATTTCTAGACTCAATAGACACCTAAAATCTAAAGGATATGGGGATATTATGGTCAAAGTTTATCATGGTGAGGCTGCTGCGAGAACTGATCCCACTCATCCTTTTGTATCTCAAGTAAAAAATTCAGCTGACGAGATTTTTGGAAAATCGATTATAAACATTTCAAATGCAGGAACAGGACCGATGTATTCGTTTACTAACATTTTACAGGCTCCGTGCATTTCGATTGGAAGTACCTATATGTTTGCTAGAATTCATTCTCCAAACGAATTTGCACGTATTGATCTTTTAAAAAAGACAACAAAATGTATCTGTCTAATTTTAGAAAAATTTGGAAATTAATTTTTTTTTAAAAAATCAATGTAAGAATCTTGGTAATTTTTTAATTGCATGTGCTACAGAAATTCTACCAGGACCTGCCACAATAATTACTAGGCTTGATGCAAGAAGAATTAACTCAAATTCAATACCTCCATCTCCTGTAATACTTGCTGCACCTTTTACATAGAAAATTGCACCAAGCATTATTATCGATAAAAGAGATGAAGATATTCTTGATAAAATACCAATAATTAGAAGTATCCCAGGAATTGTTTCTGCAAGTGCAATTGGAATCTGCATCTCTGCTGGTAGTCCCAATGGGCCTGTCAAAAAGCCTACAAAGCCTGGATTAAATTTTCCAATTCCATGAAGAATGAAAATTACTCCAACAGCTGCTCTGATCCCCATATGAGCTATATCATGTAATTTATTTTCACGGAAGACTGCTTCAGTCAATAAGACGACCAGGCCATAAAGTGGTTTTAAACTATTAGTGTCAATTATTTCGCATTTGATATGTAGAAAGGACTTTATTGTACTCAGAAACAATCTGGAATATGTCATACATGTACATGCCTGGAGCTACAGCAGTGGGAATTACATATGATGAGGGTGTAGTTTTTGCAAGCGAACGTAGAATTGCTTATGGAAACTTTCTTGTAAGTAAAACTACAAAGAAAACATTTCAAATAACACCAAAAGTTGGAGCCGCATGTGCGGGGTTGGTAGCAGATATGCAAATTTTATCTCTTCAGATCGCAGCTTTGGCAAAAATCCGAAATATGGAGCTCAAACGTGAAATTCCACCAAATTCTGTTGCAAAAATGATGTCAAATATGATGTATGAAAGAAGATTCTTCCCCCTCTTGACTCAGGTTATCGTTGGAGGCGTTGTAGGAAAACCAGTTATCTATACATTAGATCCATTAGGTTCAGTTCTTCCAGATGAATATGCAGCAGTTGGAACTGGTGCAGAAATGGCACTTGGAGTTTTAGACCCACAATTCAAACGAAACATGACTGAACAAGAAGCAAAAGATCTAGCAATAAAAGCAATTCGTTCAGCCAGTATGAGAGACTCTTTTAGTGGTGACGGCATTGATATGCTTGTCATAAACAAAAAAGGCTCTACAATGTCTACTGAAAAAATAAATTAATCTCTGATTGATTTACCAGATTCCCAATATTTATCTGAAATATAATGCATATTTTTTACAATCTCTCCTTTGCTTAATGATTCCATCTCTGAACTTGGGACACATGATTGTCCTACAGCAAGAAATTTGTGTTGTGATTCTTCGATTATACACACCAATTGACCTTTTTCAAACTGTGAATAGTTAGTAATGCCTGGCCTCATTACATTTGCCCCATTACACATGAATTTTACAGCACCCATATCTACCATAACATAAGGAAACTTTTTGAGAATTTCAGTTTCGGTTAAAAACGGAATGTAGACATCACCTATCTTTATTGCCTTCAGTCCAGATCCTGTAATAATTAAAACATCATCTTCCAGATAATGAAACTTTAGATTCTTTATTCTAGGAAGATCAATTTTCCACTGAGAAGAAATCTCCTTGACAACTTCAGCAGTTTCACTCTTGGAAATTAAATTGGATTTCAAATTTTTGAAATCTCTTGTCTAATATCAAGTAGGTCACGTATAATGGAGCTCGCTGTTTCTATACCTCCTGCACCTCTGCCAATGATGGTCTGAGTTCCTGAATGTTCTGAAGTAAACGAAATAGCGTTTAGAGTGCCATTTACGCATAAAGGATCATCTAAAGAAATCTCTCTAGGGGAGACAATAAGCTCTTTGTTACAGGAGGCTATCAACTTTACCGCACAATTTTTTTTGGCTGCATTTTTTATATCATCCGTTGAAACATTTCGAATTCCAATCCGCTTGATGTCAGGCATGGTTACTTTAAGCTCCATGACCCAGTTTGCCAAAATTACAAGCTTTGCTGCTGCATCAAGACCATCCAAGTCAAGCGATTCATCAGCTTCGACATATCCCTTTTGTTTTGCATCATTAAGGGCATCTTTAAAGGACATTCCATTTGCCATGTTGGTAAGAATGTAATTTGTCGTACCATTTAGTATACCTTCAAAAGATACGATTCTCTCGCCAAGTAAACTATTTTTAGCATAATCTAAAATTGGTGTGCCCCCTCCTACCGTCCCACTAAACCTTAACAAAACTTGGTTGTAGGTTGCAAGTTCCATCAAAGATGGAAAAGCTAATGCTAATGGTCCTTTGTTCACAGAAATCACATGTAATCCGTGTTTCATTGCTTCAGTAATGTGTGTCATTCCAGGTTCTGCATCTTTATAATTACTTGCAGTAGTTTCAACAAGTACATCTGCATCAAGGCTTTTTATCAAATCCACTCCAGACAGGTTGTTTTTAGACGAACTGTATTTTTTTATAGTTCCGTATTTTTTTTTGACATTTATCAATTTAGATAAATCTAATCCAGCAGACTCTACTGCACTTCCTTTAGTATCAAATACGCCAACAATTCTAGGTTTTAAGCCAAATCTAGCATACAGATCTTCAGACCTTGATTCCAATAGTTTTGCAAGGCTTTGACCCACTACTCCAAAACCACAAAGAATTAATCGCAATTTACCACAAATCCGTAAGATATCATCTCATCTAATGAGTTTTTCCGTCTCAAAAAACAATATCATCCATTTTTTTTATCAAGATTTAATGAAACAGAATTAATACAAAATCGAAGGTTGGTGGGTTGTGGTCCATCATCAAAAACATGTCCCAAATGGGCACCACATTTTTTACACATAACCTCCGTTCTAATCATTCCATAAGCGGTATCTGATTCGCATTTAATATTTTCATCATTTATTGGCTTGAAAAAACTTGGCCAACCTGTTCCAGATTCAAATTTTGAATTAGAATCAAATAATTCATTACCACAACATGAACATTTGTACATTCCATTTTCTTTACAATCGTTATATTTTCCTGTAAATGGTCTTTCAGTATCTTTTTTTCTACAAACTCTGTATTGTTCAGGTGTAAGGATCTTTTGCCATTCTTCATCAGTTTTTGAAACCNTTTCATCAGATGACAATGTTANGGCCTCCTCTTTTTTTCTTCGGTTCTTTTTTCTGATTCAAATCTTTCTAACTCNTATTTTTTTAAATCTACAAACCTTATAATTTTACTTAAATTTGGATGTACCTTCTTGATCTCTTTGAACATATTTTGTGCAACATCTCTGTAATCTATATGNCCTTGNGGAACTGTTCGTAGTTCAATTAAATGACAAGCTTCTCGTAAATTTAACCGCATAAAATATGGNTAATTNTATGCAAAATTTACAACATACTGCGCATNTGCNGGATGNTTTTTTCTAANCATCTCAAAGACNTCTTTTGATTTGTACATACAATCNTTAAAGTCCTTATCAATTCCAAGAATGGAAATCTCTTTTGGCATTTTAAATCCATGATTTGTTGTTAGAAGTTGTCGTTCAAGTGTAAGTANTCTATGTCTATGAAAGTCTCTGAACATGCCAAAATTATTAATTAAATCAAAGGTATAATTTGCCATCTCAAACGCACGTCCTGGTCTATGTCGTCTATTTTTTCGTAATTTGGAAAAAGTTAACAGCATTTGATTTTTTTTACCNAGCGACATTTTTTTGACATTAGAAAATATCTTGTAATAGGGAATTCCAGGCGACTGCTCATAAAGAATAGCAGTAATTACCTTATCTATTGCCGCAGACTCTGGTTCATAATCTACTAATTTAGTTAGGCTCATTTTNGGTGAATCCCCGCTGACATATCTCTTGGTAAATTTTAGAGCAGTTTTACGAATATTCTGAAGGTAATTTTGCATTGTTTTTCCGTATTTATCATCTGACCGTCTAACAAACGACTTTATGGTAGAATCTAATTCCCGCTTTATTTTTACAGCTAGAATTTTCTCTTCTTCTAAATCTGAGCTATGGAGAATTGTTAACAGATACTCAAAGGCTCTACCATTGCCTGTGATGCCAACATTAGTTAATGTTGACGCAGGTAAGAGCCCACGTAAAATGTCAAGTGCTTTAGCCTTCGTTGAACCTCTATAGATGATTTCCGCAGATTTTATATCGGCACTATCTTTTAGATTTGCAAATTGTTTTTCAACTCCGCTAGAATCTTTGAATGAATATTTTTCTATTGGATATTTTTCCCTGACATACTTTATCATCGGTTCAATGTTTTGTGAATATACATCAAAATCTAAATTACAAGATTCTAGGTATTTGTCAGCAAATTTAGAACTCATTATTGTAGAGTCTCTGTAGAATTTGTAAACTCCATTTTCTTTTTTATTCCATGCAACATATCTTGATGATTTCTCAAGATAGGATAACCCTATTCTACGATCTTCGATTTTTTTTACTGCAATATTTGATAAACCTTCAACTGCAATCTGTGCAGCTCCTAACTCTGCTACAGAGTCATCTCCATATTCAATTAAAACTCTTGTGTAAAACTCTTCTCCTCTTTTTTTGTTTGCCAAAAATTCATCAAGAAAAACTCTACGCATGCTCTTGTCTGTTCTACTGTAGCGTGACATTAGTGCACCTCGATCTACTTGCTGTGGGGTAGTTACAGCAAACACTGAATCATCCGCATTAGAAAAATGATTCAAAAGAATCTTTTTTTCAGACTTTGAAAACTTATCAGACAATACAATCGAAAGTTTTCTAATTATTAATAACCTATCCTTTTTTTATTTGAATAAGATCTAAATCTGGAGTTTTTTGCATTCCTTTTGCTTGCCAACGTAACAAAACTTCCTTGAAGGCATTTGCATCTGCTTCTTGTTCTGTATACATTAACATGGTTACCCATCTTCCCTTACCAGCTTTTCCTCCAATAGAATTCATCCAAAAACTACTTGGTAGAGTCTTCATAGCTTTATTTTCTGGATCTCGAGAAATGTCAATCCATCGTTTTGAAACAAATTGTAAAATTTGCTCCAATTCTTCTCTCGTTATCATATGCTTTGAAACATATGTATCAAATTTTAAAATTACTATAATGAGGATTTGACTTTAGTTAAATTGTTCTTACTAAAACTGGAAACCTTGTTAACACTTTGTCGGTTATAGCAATCTTTAAACCATAGTCAATGAGTAACGACGAAATCCAGATTATCGGAAAGAAAGTCAAGGACATGTACGGCACACCTGTAGGTAAAGTCGTTGGAACAATAAGCGATATCGATGGCAGCATACAGACAGTTGGAGTCGATTGTGGCGCAGATGGTTTGAGGCAAATTCAATTTGAGCAACTTGTTGTCCAGACTGATGTTGTAATCTTCATTCCTAAATGGAGGCTTGATTCTCAACGATTATTGAGAGAAAAAGGATTAACTCTTCGTCGTCTAAAGGCACTGATTGATCTAGTTTCTGAAAATGATGACATGAAAGAATCAGCAGAAATGCTAAATGAAAAATACAAATCGAAACTATCTATATTGGATGAAACAGAAAACAAAATCAACGCCCAACTAGATGTAAGGACTGCAGAATTAGATGAGCAACTGAAATCAGTTAAAATGCTTATCTTTGATGCAAAGATGCAGTACAAGAGTAACGAAATTTCTGAGTCAACGTTTGAATCAGTAAAGACACAAACTACTGATTTGATTGAGCACATTACTCACGAACAGGCAGAAATTTCAAATGTTCAAAGACGTCTTCAAGACCTTTCAATGGAGGTTCAGATTACAGAAGCACCACGACATCAACTCCAAGAGGAAGCAGTATCTTATCTCGGCACCCAAAGTGAGTCAGAAGTACAAACCAAACTTCCCGAAGTACCAGAACAAGCTCCCGAAATACCAATTCAACAACACGCACAACACATATCTGCACCAATAATTACACCTGCGCAGCAAGTGTCATCAAGTCATGACGCAATAAGCACTAGTACTGAAAAGAAAACAGAAGAGTCAGACTGGCTTTCTAGAATGGAAGCACAGTAAATTCTAAAATAATAATCCTTTTTTCTTCTAATTTCTTCAAGTAATGCATTTTTAAAAATCTAAAAATACACTGTATAATTTTCCTAAAACAAATGAAAAGTTTTAAAAAATTAACTAAATCTACATTAGAAAACCCAAAAAGCAAGGATATCTAGAGATGAATGGAATCCCAACATGTCAGGATTAACATTAGCCCAAAAAAAGATCGTGATTGGATCGTTTCTAGGTTGGTCCTTAGACGGATACGATATAGTCTTAATGTTGTTAGTTGTGCCGTCTATAAGTCAACTATTTTTTCCATCAGAGAATCAACTTTTCAGCATTCTTGCAACTTTTGCAACATATACTGTCACATTGATAATGCGTCCATTGGGAGGAGCGATTTTTGGGCTCTATGGTGATAAGTTTGGTAGAAAAAAATCTATGGTAATTACAATAATGGGATTTTCTATTGCGACCTTTTCAGTTGGACTATTACCAACTTATGTAACAGTAGGTATTATCGCTCCAATCTTATTGATACTCATTAGACTAGTACAAGGAATTTTTGCAGGAGGAGAATGGGGGAGTGGAGCAGTAATTACTATGGAAAGTATCCCAAAACAAAAACGTGGTTTGTTTTCAGGATTTTTACAAAGTGGATTCTCTTTTGGTTTTCTGTTAGCAGCAATTGTATTTCAAATGGTAACCATACAGTTTAGTGGTAATGCTTTTGATGAATGGGGATGGAGAGTATTATTTTTTACTGGAATCATCCCAGGAGTTGTGGCACTTTTCGTACGGTTAAAAATGGATGAATCTGCTTTATGGGTTACTGTAAAACAAACTAAATCTCTTGAAAGATCACCGTTTAAAAAAATAATTGATAAAAAAAATAGAAAAGCATTTTTTTTATGCGCTTTTGTAATGACTGGCATGGTGTACATGTATCATGGTTCAATTAGCATTTTGCCAACGTATCTGGAGGAATTTGGGACATTTGAAAGATTTGATATTGCAAATATTATGATTTTTGCTACAGTTTTTTCATGGATAGGGATGATTTTTACCGGTTGGCTTTCTCAAAAAATTGGACGAAAAAAAGCTATACTATATTTTGTAATTGCTTCAATCATTGTAGCAATTCCAACCTCTTTTGGAATTTTAAGTGNAGGTCTTTCAATANTTTTTTTTGTTGTAATTTACGCATTCGTTATATCCACTGCTTCAGGTCCAATACCTGCATTTTTTTCGGAAAGATTTTCCACAGAAATTCGAAANAGTGCAGTTGGACTCTCTTATAATGGGGGACTAATTTTTGGCTCTTGGTCTCCTCTAATAGCTNTAAGTCTTATGTCGCTAATGACACCAGATATGGTTCCCCTTGCTCTAGGTCTAAATATCATCATAGGCGCTATTATAGTAATCATTCCCACAATTCTAAGTCCAGAAACAAAAGACTATGATCTTCAATGATTCGTTTTTTCAAAAGACTAAAGAACTACCCGTAAATGACTATTGCCAATTTTAGAATTCATTTGCAAGTAACTGTAAAGTTTTAAAAACTTCTATTTTTAACATTTAGAAATCACTTCATTTCATCAACTGTAGATGGAGTCTGAAAGTTACTATGTTAGCCTAGGTAACAACGATTCAGAAATACGACAAAAGGCAGAGTCTGATTTTATTTCATTTTGGGACAAACAAGCAAAGAATCTTTCTTGGTTTTCACCTTGGACAAAAACTTTGGATTGGAATCCTCCATTTGGAAAGTGGTTTGTTGGTGGTACTCTTAATGCATGCTATAATTCGCTTGACATCCACCAAAATACTAGGGCCGAAAAACCAGCAATTTTGTGGGAAGACGAAAACGGTGATAGTAGCGTTTTAACCTATAAAGATCTCTTAGACCAAGTTAACAAATTCTCAAATGCCTTAAAATCTCTGGGATTAAAAAAAGGAGACAGAGTTACAATCTACCTACCTATGGTACCAGAGTTGTCAATTTCCATGCTTGCATGTGCAAGAATAGGGGTTATTCACACTGTAGTTTTCTCAGGGTTTAGCTCAATTGCATTAAAAGATAGAATTGATGATTCTAAATCTAAGATTGTAATCACTGCAGATGGGGGCTACAGAAGAGGCTCAGTTGTAAAGCTCAAAGAGATAGTAGACGATGCTATCAAAGAACTAGATTGTGTTCAAAATGTAATTGTATTTGAAAGAACAAAAATCGATATCACAAAGAATCCAAAAGACAAGTTATGGTCTGAACTAATGAAAGACTCTTCAACTAAATGTGAACCTGAGAATCTTGAAAGTAATCATCCACTCTACATCCTTTATACTTCGGGAACTACAGGTAAACCAAAAGGCGTTCTTCATGGAACTGGTGGTTACCTAACTCATCTGTATTCCACTTTCAAGTGGGCATTTGACATTAAAGATTCTGATATATTTTTTTGTACAGCCGACATTGGATGGGTAACAGGACATAGCTATGTAGTTTATGCTCCATTATTACATGGTGCAACTGTGGTGATGTATGAGGGTGCACCTGATTATCCAGATATTTCTAGAATGTGGAATATTGTTCAAAAATACAAAGTTTCTATCTTTTACACAACGCCCACTGCATTGAGAATGTTTATGAAGTTTGGAGATGCCATTCCTAACTCGTTTAATCTTTCAACGTTAAGGTTACTAGGAACTGTAGGTGAACCAATTAATCCTGAAGTTTGGAAATGGTATTTTAAAACTATTGGTAAAGAAAAATGTCCAATAATTGATACGTGGTGGCAAACTGAAACTGGTGGAATGATGCTCTCACCATTACCCGGGATAGAAACAATTCAATTAAAGCCTGGCTCTGCAACTCATCCTATCCCTGGTACTGATTTGGCCGTAGTTGATGAAAGTGGCGCCGAAGTACCTTCAAACACTAAAGGTTATTTGGTAATCAGAAAGCCATGGCCTGGAATGCTTTTGACTTTGTGGGGTGATGATGATAAATACAAGACAGTTTATTGGTCAAAATACAAAAATTCCTACTATTCAGGAGACTACGCGATAAAAGATGAGGATGGATATTTTTGGATCCTTGGGCGAGCCGATGATGTTCTAAAGGTTGCAGGCCACAGAATAGGTACTGCTGAGCTAGAAAGTAGCATAGTGTCTCACAGTGATGTGGCAGAAGCCGCAGTATGTGGAATTCCAGATGAAATCAAAGGTGAGGTAATTATCGCATTTGTTGTTCTAAAACAAGGAATTGAGAAAAATGAAGAATCCCTCAGAAAGGAAATAATCAAAGTAGTACGTAATGGAGTAGGCCCAATTGCCACCCCAGAGCAGATATACTTTGTTTCAAAGCTTCCAAAGACTAGAAGTGGAAAAATTATGAGACGTCTATTAAAATCAATTGCAAAAAATGACAAAATAGGAGATGTAAGTACCTTGGAGGACGGTGCAGCAATAAGTGANGTTCAATCCGTATTTGATGAGTTGAAAAAATCAATAAAAAAATAGAAAAAAATCAAAATTAAACTCNTTAGAAATTATTTCTTTTGTTCATTTTGCACAGACATCATGTTAAAGTTTCATACTCTCCTACCATAATATGAAAATTATTGTGGCTTTTGTTTTGGTCGCAATAATTTTCACTCCCAGTACAGTATTTGGTTGGAGATCAATCAATGAGGTAGATATAAAATGCATTGTTGATTGCAATTCTGAGTACGGCAGTATTGATTCTTCAAAACCAATGAATTTCATAATGTTGGGAATGCTCTTACTAGTTGGTCTTGGTCTTTTCATAAAGTACAAAAAATTGGGAAAATATGAAACGTATTCAATCATATGCAACACTTGTAAACGTAATACACGTGGCCTAAAGTGTCCCACATGTGAGTCTGAAAAGCAGAGGGCTGTGTAAGGTCATGATATATCCTTTATTTGTTCAGCTAATTGATGAGATTCCTCAACCANACTTAGTCTCAACTCTAATTCTGATGGCACTTGGAATTCCTCTCCATATTTTTTCTTTATCTTATATTGTTCGGCATCGTATTCAACTTCTTCGATAACACAAAAACTCTCACTTTGATGTTGCAATTATTTTTTTAAATCATTCTTTACTATCTAACTAGAATCAGATATAATCTGGCATATCCATTATTCACTAAACCACTGTTCAAGTGTATGACTCTTTTTTTCTAGTGCCTTTTTTAATCGATTAAGGGAAGTTTGTACTCTATCCTGCGAAAAATTTCTCTCTTCTACCAAATATTTTGTTACACCCTCATAATTGACTNGTTCAAAGTTTATTTCAGAAACATCTGCAACATCTGGCTCTAAGAATATTTTTCTAATTTGNTTATAATCAATTCGTTCTAACTGTTCTTGTATTTGAGGGATGTCTTCTAATCTAGAATGTTCTTGAATCATTTTAAGAGCAGTTTTTGGTCCAACTCTCTCAAATCCATCAGGATTAAAATCAGTTCCAATTAGTATGCCTAAATCAACCATTTGTTCTNTGTTTAACTTTAGTTCTGCAAGTGTCTTTTGAGTGTCTATTATTTCTGGTACGATTTCAATGTATGAATTTCTATTTGGTAGTTTTCGTCTTCCACTATTTGTAAAATTTCTTACTAGTTTTTTTGCGCCAAATAATATNGAATCAAAATCTTGACTTGCAGAGGCATACGCCTGGCCAGTTTGAGTAAGGTGGGCTGCAGTTGCCTCTCCCTCAGAAGGTGCTTGAATTACCGGTATTCCAAATAGTTCCAAGATTTTTTTTGAATCCTGTACCATGGTGTCTCTCATAGATGTTGTTTGCTGGGCATATTTTCTTGCTTCTTGTAAATCGCCTGCCTTTAGGGCCTTTTCGTACTTTANTGTCGCATCTCGTTTGGTCTGCTTTCTATGTTCTATTTCTGCAGATTTTAGTGATGGTGGTTTTCCATCAAAGACATAGACTGGTTTGATTCCAATTGAAAGAAAATTGATATTACGATAGAACAGGCCGCTAAGATGACTAGTTACTCTGCCTTGCTCATCAGAAAGATGTAGTCCATCAGGACCTCTAATTATTGCCAAAAACTGGTAAATTGCATTATATGCATCAATTGCAATGACTTTGGACGCAAATGATTCGAGGTTTGTTTTTTCACGTACAACTAACGCTTTGAGATCTAAACCCAATGTTCTTTGGGTATAAATCGGAGGTTTTTTGTCTTTGTATTGAGAAATTCTCCCATTTCNCATTAAATCAGCTTATTTATCACGACATTAGCTAAATCCAGTATATCATTCAGCATGCCTAACAATAACCATGTCAACTCCGATGCTCTTACCACAGGAAGTCGAGATTTTAAAAAAAATTCCCTATACCTTATCTCAAAGGTTAGAGAATCGTCTCGAAGAAGTTGTTTCTTTTTCTGGAACNCATCAAAATTACTGTGTAGGAATAGTCGATATGGTAGGTTCNACCAAGGCAGCAGCCCAACTTTCCAAAGAAAAGGTGACCCAATACTATAGCATCTTTTTGAACGGAATGGCTATGATTGCTAAAGACCACGGCGGTTTAGTTGTAAAAAGTATCGGAGATAGTCTTTTGTATTATTTCCCAAAGACTTCAGATTATGATGCCAAACATTTTGTTTGCCCTCTTAAATGTGGAATNTCNATGATAGAGTGTTTAGACATTATCAATTTAAAAATGCAAAAACATGGATTGCCACCAGTAAGCTATAGAATTAGTATGGACTTTGGAGCAGTAATGTTGGCAAATTCGGTATCATCACCATGTGATGACATCTTTGGATCTACTGTAAACGTATGTAGTAAAATCAATCGTTTAGCAGCACCAAATGGAATGGTAATTGGAAATGATATGTACCAAATTGTAAAGGACTTTGATGAATATAGATTCAAGTCGACTTCAGACTATTCACTTGGATTACTACAACAATATCCCGTGTACTCTGTTTTAAAAAAATAGCAGAGGAGTGAAAATGAAATGAGGGATAATCAAATAGAGAATAATGAAACGAAGAACACTGAAATTTTGGACGAATCAAACTCTGGTGATTATACAAAAAATTATGATGATATTTTAGATAATTTTGAGCTAACCATTTGTATAGTTTGTGGTAGGGAAGTCACATCCTATTGGGAACCATTATACAAAGGAGTAAGGGCAAGCTGTAAAAATTGTGAAATTAATTGGGCAGAATCCTGATTTTTCCAAAATTATTTTCTTATTAATGGATTCTTATCTAAATCATTTTTAGAGGTAAAATCTGCATCTATTTCTTCAGATAATAATATTTACGTCATCATTTGAATATCTAATGCCATGGAAGAAATCTTTGAAAATGCATCTGCAAATTTCTTGGAGTTATCAAGCCATCAAAGATTACAAATATTATTTAATTTATTAGAAAAAAAATCCAAAGTCTCTGANATGGCAAAAAAATTGGAGGCCACTACTCAGGAAGTACATCGTAATTTCATGCGACTAGAAGACGGAGGATTTGTTTCAAAAACTAATGATGGAAGTTATGGTCTTACTACATATGGCAAAACAATGTGTACCCAAGTTCCTACCATTGTGTTTTTATCAAAGAATAGAAAATACTTTGAAACACATGAATTTGGTAGTGTGCCAACAAAATTTGTATTACGAATAGGTCAGCTTGCTAATGGGGAATATGTTAAAGGAGTCACTAAAGTTCTTGAAAAATGGAGAGATATTTTTAATCATTCAAACAATTACATTTACGGGATTCTTGTAGAAGAACCACTTGAGCTAATCGAGCCACTCATAAAGAAGGCAAAAAATGGTGTGAAGGTACAATCAATTTTTTCAGAAAATACGCTAGTTTCAAAAGGTAGAAAAAAAACCTTAGAAAATCTGGGATTTGATAAATTAGTAGACACAAAACAAGTAGAAAGAAAAATGAAAAAAGATGTCAAGACTGTAGTTGTCTTAAATGAAAAAGAGGCATGTGTTTCATTTCCTAAACTCGATGGGGATTCGAATATAACAGAAATGTTTTTCAGCGCTGTTCCAATGTTTCATGAATGGTGCTTAGATTTCTTTAGATACAATTGGTATGGTTCAGATATCTTTCAAGAGAGAAAATTAATCGAGTAAACACTTTTGCTAAAGTAAGAAAAATAACTGATTTCTCTATATTAAGGTGAAAATGCCTAACAACTGTTGCCAGGTTAGCCAAGTGGTACGGCGGCCGCCTCGAAATCTTACACAGGATAGCGGCTGTGCTTTCGCACTCAGGGGTTCGAATCCCTTACCTGGCGCTGAACTTTTAGGTAAAGTAAACTAAAGGAGTAATGATATGACAGAGTTTTCTAAGATTGAACCGTCATACATCTCAAAAGAGGGGTGTAGAATAATCTGGAAAGGAATCGATGAAGATGATCAAGATGCAGTAATTCTAAATAAAGATGAATTAGAGTATCTAACTGAATTATTATCAAAAGAGTCTACTGGAAAAGTCGAGCTTGAGGATGAATTTAGTACAATACTGGTTAATACAGATACAACTCAATTTCAATTAAAAGAACACAAAACACTTGAAGTAAAAACCTCGATTCTTAGAAAAAATATNCTAGAATATGGGAAGGTTCCACATGAACCAAAACCAATCAAGATTTATCCAAAAGAATTCTTTCCTTCAATTGAAATACAAGACGACAATGAGCAAAAACGAAATACACTTCTAGACGCTATTCTTACTGCCAAAAGTAAAGGCGCTATTTCTGAAGATCAGCTTTTCAGGGTAATGGCAACTAGAAGATCAACTAGAAATTTTGATACAACACTNCCNGTNGAACAGTGGAAAGTAGACAAAATATTGGCAGCAGCTGACACNGCGCCAACNGCTGGAAATTTTCAAGGTTTTGAGGTGGTTTTCGTAAAAAANAAAGAAATTAAAAAACGATTAGTCGAAGCAGCCAATAAACANCCATANGTCAATGCACCAATTGTTTTNGTTTTTTGTATGGATCCTTCAAGGGTAAAGATGAATTTTCCACCAGAGACTCTCTCAAAGTTTTCTCTTCAGGATGCTACTCTNGCAGCAGCTTATTCACAACTTGCNGCATCTGCTTTGGGTTTGAGCTCAATTTGGATTGGGATGATTGATGAAGAAAAGGTAAAACAAATTATTGAAACCGATTTGAAACCATCATCA
>C687J35174_10005627_pt1 | contig 16451 bp, 13 predicted proteins | sample RifCSPhighO2_01_FD_35174 | JGI IMG/M metagenome (IMG submission 35174) | reverse complement strand
GCGGAAGAGATTCGCCACGACCTCTGCGCGCATCCCCGCGAGGAGCTGGCTGAACTGCTCTGACGCAGTGGACTTGAAGACCACCAGCGGGTCGCGCTGGCCATAGGCCTGCAGCCCTACCGAAGTGCGCAGCGCCTCGTTGGCGCTGAGATAGTTCACCCACAGGTTGTCCGAGACACCGAGGAAGATGGCCCGGAGCCGCTCGTTGAACTCGCGCGAGGCCATGCTGTCCAGCGTGGTCTCGAGTCCCGCTGCGATGCCGTCAGCGAAATCCCTCTCGGGCATGAATTCGGCCGCAAGGGCGGGATAGTACAGTCTTGGCACCACTATCTTACGCTCCTTGCCCTCCTTGTCCTTCTGGGTACGAGAGAAGACCGCCATCTGCAGCAGCAGCGTCGTCTTCAGCTGGTCGTCAATCGGGGGAGAGGAGGCGAGGATGCTGTCCAGCTCAGGCCGGATGCTGCCGAGGATGCGCTCCCTTCCTGCCGGAGCGGCGCGCTCCGCGGCTTCGATGAGCCTGTCGTAATCCTGCACCGGCTCCAGGGGGTCACCGGCGATGGAGGACGCAGCACCGGCAGCCTCCTCCCAGAAGCGCTCCGTCAGCAGATTTGACGCGAGCTTGGTGAGCTCAGGAACCATCTCCTCGGGAGAGTCGCGCAGTCGCTCCTCCTGATTCTTGCCGAGAGTCAGCGACACCCCGAGCTGGCCAAGATTCATCAGATAGTCCCCGACAAGCTGAGTCCTGTCCATGACGGACGCAAGGGTCTCCTCTTCCAGCAGTCGCAGGCGCTGCATGCGCTCCTCCTGCCGTTCGCATGCCAGGTCCAGCTTCTCCGCGAAGCGGTCAAGGCCGCGGGCCTGCTGCCTCTCGATGGTCCGGCTGGCGATGTCCAGCAGGCTCCTCTTCAGCGAGGATGCGTCCTGCCCGTCCACCTGCGGGAGAAGCAGGGAAATCATGTAAGAAGGATGCACCATGCCTTTCCGGGCGAAGGTGGGCTGGATGCGCTCCTGCCAGTCGAGAAGCGATATGCGGTCGTCGAGAGAGCGCGCGTCTGCGCGGAGCGCGACTTCCTCGCGGAGCATGCGCTTCACATCGGGAATCAGGTCCTCCCTGGAGAGGATGCGGTCCCGTTGGCCGTAGAAGGCCTCGCGCTGGCTGTTGAGCACGTCGTCGTAGTCGAGCAGGTGCTTCCTGGCATCGAAGTGCGCGCCCTCGATGCGCCGCTGCGCTTGCTCCACGGTCTTGTTCACGATACTCGCGGCAATCGGCGTCATATCGTCGATTCCCAGGCGGGACATCAGGCTGCTCACCGGCGCTCCGCCAAAGAGCCTGCTCAGGTCGTCCTCCAGCGAAAGGTAGAACTGGCTGCTCCCGGGGTCGCCCTGCCGGGCCGCGCGCCCTCGTAGCTGATTGTCAATCCTGCGCGCCTCGTGCCGCTCGGTCCCGATGACGTGTAGCCCGCCGAGTTCCATGACGCGCGAGCGCTGCGACATGTACTCCCGGAACCGTACCACCTGCTCATCTTCCGCCCCGGGAAGCGCAGCAAGGCGCTCCTCCATGGGAAGCTGTCCGGGTTCAGCGATGCCCCGGCTGCGCAGCAGCTCGTCAACGTGCGCCAGTGTCTCCTCAGGAAGTTCCCCGCCCAACTTGATATCCACGCCACGACCGGCCATGTTCGTCGCGATGGTCACCGCTCCAAGCGCGCCGGCGCGAGCGATGATGGCCGCTTCGCGCGAATGTTGCCTCGCGTTGAGCACCTCATGCCTGCACGCCGTCCTGGAGCAGTGACGCAAGCCGTTCTTTCCCTTCGAGACCGAGGATTCCGGCGAGGCGGGCGAGATTCTCCTCGGCCGTGACGTCCGCGGATACACTGAGACTTCCGCTGATTTCCGAGATGGTCGGGCCCAATGAGCCGAGAGGGCCGTAGAGAGACTGCAGCGCATCGATGCGAAGGTCCGGGTCACCACCGTGGCGCTCCGTATAGACGTCGCGCAGCACGAGCGTCATCGCCAGCTCGCGGAGCTGCTCTCCAGAGAGGCGAGAAGAAAGCTGCTCGCTCTGCTCCACGGACGTCGTTCCGACGAGGAGGGGCTGGCCGAGGGCATGCCTCCGGAGTATCTCTATGCTCACCGCACGGAGCTTTCCCTCGCGTGTGCGGTAGACCTGGTCCGGCAGGTCCTTGCGCTGCCAGAAGAGCGCGCTTCCCTCTCCTGGCCGATGGTAGGCCTGGAATCTCTGCCCATTCTCCACATAAGGCTTCTTCTCCAGCTCGCGGCCGAGCACGCGAGCCTCAAGATTGGTGGGCAGTTCCTCTGCCTTGAGGTGGTAAATCTTGTCGAACTCCTCCGCCTCGGACACCGCTGTGCCGGACATGCCTGCCAGCTTTGCGTACCGGCGGAAGTAGTTCTGCAGGGTGATGGTCGCGATAGTTGCATTCTCCTTCTGGATCTCCACCTGCTCCTTCGCCTCGACAGCCTGATGGATGCCATCGGACCAGCGCCTTCCTGGCATGAAGCGTCCGGTGTGCGGGTCCACAATGAGCACCTTGCCATCGTGGACCACATAGTCGCGGTCCTTCAGGAAGAGCGTCCTGGCGCGCAGGGCCTGCTCGAGGTGCCCGCGGAGGTAAGCCTGCTCGGCATTGACCTCCTCAGGAGCAAGCGGGTCGCCGAGCCTCACGCGGAGCAGCCGCTCGGCCGCCCGCTCTCCCGCCTCGGTGAGCGCAACGGTCTTGTCCTTCTCGTTGACCTCATAGTCCACAGGCGAGAGCTGTCCCACCACGTGCGCCATTGCCCTGAACATCTGATCGTCCTGCTGCCCAGGGCCGGAGATGATGAGGGGGGTACGCGCCTCGTCGATGAGGATGCTGTCCACCTCGTCCACGATGGCGTAATGATGATTGCGCTGGGCCTTGTCCTCGAGCTTCCGGACCATGTTGTCGCGCAGGTAATCGAAGCCGAACTCGCTGCTCGTGCCGTAGGTGACATCGGCGTGGTAGGCCTCCTGCCGGGACACGGCCCGCAACCTGTCCGCCAGCTCTATCTCCGAACGGTCCCCCCCGTAGAGCAGCGCGTTGCCGTGCCCGATGGCCGCAGTGTCCTGGAGAACGCCGACGGACATCCCGAGCGCCTCGAAAACCGGGCCCATCCAGCGCGCGTCTCTCCGGGCGAGATAGTCGTTGACCGTGACGAGATGGGCGCCCTCTCCCGAGAGGGCGTTGAGATAGAGCGGCAAAGTCGCCACGAGGGTCTTTCCCTCTCCCGTGCGCATCTCCAGGGCGGTGCCTTCATGCAGAAGCATCCCTCCCGCGAGCTGCACATCGTAATGCCGCAGCCCGATGGTGCGCTTCGAGGCCTCGCGCACCGCGGNAAAGGCCTCCGGGAGAATGTCGTCCAGTNTCTCTCCTGCGGCGAGCCTCTCGCGGTATTCTGCGGTCTTGTTGCAAAGCTGCCCGTCACTCAGTGCGGACATCTCGCCCTCAAGAGCGTTGATGCGTTCGACTACCGAAGAATGCTTGCGATACGTGTTGTCCCCGAAGAGTCTGTCCAGCATCCTGACCCCTGACCTTGATTCCGCCACCGCCTATTTAAATNTTTCNATTATTTGTTATGCTAGAGTGATTAATATACGGATTGAACATTCCGGATGGCCGCCGCAATCTCTTCTCGTGCCGTGACGGGCGCGGGCGCCCCTCCGATGCGCATCGGCTCCCGGAAGGTGATGGTCTTCAGCACTTTCTTCTCCTCCCGAACCGGCATCATCGCAGAGACCTGCTGGGCGATGGGGGTGAGGTCCATCTCGCGTGGCTCCCACTGCAGACGCAGGCCGTCGTCTGCAGTGCGGGGGATGACATGCAACGCAGTGAATCCACCCGGATTGTCATCCGCGTTCCCGGTCTTGAGGATGAGATTTGTCCCCTGCGCAGAACGCAGCTGGAAGATGAGCGAGGCGAGCGTGGTCCCTGCTCGGAAGAGGTTGCTGGAGCTCTCCTTCGGGAGCGAAGCGAACGCCGCGTGCTCCGCGGGGTAGAGCACCAGATGGCCNGGCACCAGGGGGCGCGCGGGAGAGACGCACACCACTCCACCNTCGGAGAAGAGCGTCTCGCCGTCGACGTTGGACAGGTGAGGCGGCCGCGCNGCGCNNGAGGCTCCGGGCTTCCCCAGCTTCTGCCGCAGCACTGGAAGGAGTTCGTCATGCTCTCGCAGCGCGCCCTCCCCGCGGAGCGCATANAGGTTGAGGCTGTCCATGGGCTCCCGTGGGAGCAGNTGCATCAGGAAGTGCGGACTCTGCTGGCCCGCTGCTGCGCCGTTCGCGATGAAGACATTCGCTCCGGTCTTGCCGAGGGCGCCGCCGAGCGCCGACAGTAGTGTGGGCAGCAGGCCGAAGAGGTGCTCGAATTCCTTCTGCGGAAGGGTTGGGAGGATAGGGTAGTGCTCCTTGGGCATCAGGAGAGTGTGGCCCTTCACGCCGGGCCTGATGTCCAGGCACGCGAACGCTCGCTCATCCTCGTANACCTTGCGGGACTCCATCTCTCCTGCGATGATGCGGCAGAAGATGCACTGAGCGGCTTCGTCGGCCATGCCACTCCGGGATGGGTCGAGGCATTAAGAAGGTATCGCGAGCAGCATAACAAATTTATACCACCAGGATTTCACGAGGGAGCATGATCTCGCTCACTGGATTGGCGACTTACTCCATCGCGGGTATCATCGTGGAAGATCTCATCATCTCTGCAGCGGTCTTCCTCGCGGTGATGGCCGGCCTGCGGGTCTTCGAGAAGGTCGTCGTGCTGCGCCTGCGGAAGCTCAGCCAGCGCACCAAGACGGACGTGGACGACCTCATCATAGAGATAATCGACGGGGTGGGATGGCCTGCGTACTTCCTGATTGCGCTGGTGTCGGCACTGCAGTTCGTGCTCGCTCCGCCGCTGGTCGAGCGCGCACTGCATTACCTCACCCTCATCGTGATGGGCTACTACGGAGTCAAGGCCATGCAGCGGCTCATCGACTACGGGGCGAAGAAGGTGGTGGCGAGCCGCCAGGAGGGCGAGCAGGTGGAGGACATCGCAGTCGTGCACCTCTTCAGCACGGTCGCGAAGGTCATCCTCTGGGCCGCGGCACTCCTGCTGCTCCTCTCCAACTTCGGGTTCAACGTCTCCACCCTCGTCGCCGGCCTCGGAGTGGGCGGCATCGCGATCGCCTTCGCGCTCCAGAACATCCTGGTGGACATCTTCGCCTCGCTCTCCATCTACCTGGACAAGCCCTTCCAGCCGGGCGACTTCATCGTCTTCGGAGCCGAGAAGGGCACAGTGAAGCACATCGGCATCAAGACCACGAGGCTGGAGACGCCGGAAGGAGACGAGCTTGTGGTGAGCAACAAGAACCTCACGGAGGCGCTGGTCCACAACCATAAGAAGATGGAGCGCCGACGCGCGGTCTTCTCTGTAGGGGTGGTGTACGAGACTCCGCTCGCGAAGGTCAAGAGGATACCGAGCATCCTGAAAGAGATTGTCTCCTCCCAACCGGGCACCGAACTGGCCCGCGTCCACCTCAAGCAGCTCGGCGACTTCTCGCTCAACTTCGAAATCGTGTACCACATCTCGGGCAACGACTACAACTCGTATTTGGACATCCAGCAGACCATCAACCTGGCTATTTTGGAGCGCTTCGGGAAGGAGAAGATAAAGCTCGCATACCCCACGCAGGCCCTGCTGGTGCGGAAGGCATAAATAGCGCCTTGCCTGAGAAGGCCGCATGGCAACCATCCGCTCCATCGTCTCATCGCTGCGCATCCCCCCATCGAGCGTCCGCCTCCTGGGCGACTGCGCCAAGGTGGACTGGCGGCTCGCGAAGAGGCGGCAGCGCGGCAAGCTCATCCTCGTGACGTCTGCGTCGACCCCCACGCCCTTCGGGACTGGCAAGACCACAGTCGCCATCTCGCTCGCAGACGCCCTCCGCAAGAGGAAACCCACGATAGTCACCCTGCGCCAACCGTCACTGGGACCAGTGTTCGGCATCAAGGGCGGCGCGACCGGCGGAGGGAAGAGCTCCCTGACTCCTGCGGACAAGGTCAACCTGCATTTCACGGGAGACTTCCATGCGGTCGCGGCCGCGCAGAATCTCCTCGTCGCGCTCCTCGAGGCGCACATCTACGCGGGCAATTCCCTTCAGGTGGACGTCAAGAGGCCCATGCTCAGGGAGTGCGAGGACGTGAACAACCGCGGACTCAGGCGCATCCTCCGCTCGCCGGACGGCAAGCTGCAGCAGCAGTACGAGAGCGGATTCACCATCACGGCAGCGAGCGAGATGATGGCCATCTTCGCCCTCGCCTCCGACATCGATGACCTCAAGGAGCGAGTGAGCAGGATGGTGGTGGGCTTCACCACAGAGGGGAAGCCCGTCCGCGCGGTGGAACTCGGATGCGCGGACGCCATCGCGGGCTGCCTGCTCGAAGCCCTCAACCCCAACCTTGTGCAGACCCTTGAAGGCACTCCGGCTTTCGTCCACGCGGGCCCTTTCGCGAACATCGCGCACGGCTGCTGCTCCATCCTCTCGATGAAGGCGGCGCTTTCTCTGGCCGACTATGTCGTTACGGAAGCGGGCTTCGCCGAGGAGCTCGGCAGCCAGAAATTCGCGGACATCGTGTGCCGCTCCTCCGGGCTCAAGCCGTCTGCTGTGGTGGCCGTGGTGAATGTCAGGGACCTCAAGCGCCAGGGAGGGCTCGACGCGCAGGACGGCAAGTACCCACCGAGCACGGAGGCGCTCGCGGCCGGACTTCCTAATCTCCGGAAGCACCTTGCCAACCTCCGCAGCAACTTCTCCGGCGCCGCTCCCCTCGTGGTCGCGCTGAATCGCTTCTCCTCGGACACCAAGGACGAGGTCCGAGCGGTGGAGGATGCCTGCAGGGAGGATGGCGTTCCGTGCGTGCTCGCGGAGGGTTATCTGAAGGGTTCCCGTGGGATGACGGCGCTCGCGGCCGAGGTCATCAAAGCCAGCAGCAGGCCCTCGCGCTTCCGGTTCTCCTATGGCAATCCCGGCGAGGAGAAGCCTGATGTCTTCAAGCGAGTCGCGCACATCTGCGAGGAGCGCTACGGTGTCGCGGCCGAGTGGCCTCCCGAGGTGCGGCAGAAGCTCCAGAGCCTCCTCACCCATCTCGGCGACATGGAGGTGTGCATCGCCAAGGGCTTCCTCTCCATCACTCCTGACGACAAGGTCCGTCCCATCGCTGCCGCAGGTCAAAAGGTAACGGTACGGGATGTCGAGGTCTCTGCGGGCGCTGGGTTCTACGTCATCCTGCTTGGAGACATCATGCGCATGCCGGCCCTGCCCGCCCCGGAGAAGTCGCGGGCGAGCCAGATGCGCATCGCCGCGGACAGCAAGGCATTCGGGGGCTACCGGCTGCTCGGGGTATAGTCCCTGACGCCGCGGAGGAGCTCATAACATCTCGAGCTCTGAACGGAACGCCAAGTAGTCATCAGCGGTGAGGAGCACCACGCGCACCAGCTGCAGGGACTTCGGCCGGAATGCCCCGAGCGCCTCGCGGAGCACCTCTGCGGCAACCTTCTTTGGCCAGCCGTACGCGCCCGTGCCTATCGCAGGCAGGGCCACGCTATTCAGGCCCTTCTCGTCGGCAATGCGCAGGGCGCTCGTGAAAGCGCGCGAGAGAGCCGAGCGCCCCTTCTCCGCATACTGCGGCCCGACCGCGTGGATGACGTACTTCGCACGCAGGTCGAATCCAGGAGTCAGCACTGCCTCCCCCTCGGGCAGGCCCTTGGGAAATCGCGCCTCCCGGACCTGCTGGCATGCCGCCAACAGCCTCGGGCCTGACGCGCGGTGAATCGCTCCGTCGACGCCGCCTCCCCCAGAGAGAGTGCTGTTCGCCGAGTTCGCAATTGCGTCCGTATCCTGCAGGGTGATGTCCCCCTGCACGACCTCTATCTGCATCGGAGCCTCCGCGCCGCGATGAACAGCAGGCTCCCGGCTGAGAGGAGCAGCGCCGCCCCGAGAAGGTAAGGCTGGTAGTCCGGAGCGACAGTTTCAGCTTCCTTGGGGACGGCCATCATGAGGTCTGCGGAGCGCTCCATCGCTCCTGCGGCGGCCATCTCGGAAATCGGCACCGCGCGAGAAAGCCAGAGCCGAAGGNCGATGGCACCCGCTGCGATGCTGCTCACCGCGAACACGAAGAGCGCCTTGACCTCCTGAGGAGCAGCGATGCGGTAGCCCTTGACCGTGAGGGTGTAATACTTCCACTTCCTACCTTCATCCAGGCGGTTCACCAGACCCGCGGCCTGCATGACCTCCATGTGCGCCTTCACAGTGGAATGGCTCATCTCCAGGGCGGAAGAGAGCTCGGCGAGCGTCCTCCGTCGGAACGCGAGCTGCTGAAGGATCTCCAGCCGGGTATCCGCGCCGAGCGCCTTCAGGGTCTGCCGGTCGATGACGACCTCGTCTGTCATGCTTTCCGGACGTTATCCGTCGCTTTTTAAAGCTTGGGCTTCCGTCGCCGGGGAGCGACGCATTTCCCGGAGTATTTATATTCCCGCTGCCCTCTGCCTGCCAGGTGGTCACTATGGACATGAAACCTTGGATGGTCGCGTTCGCACTGGTGGTGCTGCTCCTGAGCTGNGCTCCGCAGAGCCCGGAGACATCGGAAGGGCCGAGGTTNTTCCGCTCGGCGGCCGAGCTGGAGGAATTCCTGAAGGAGAACGTGCAGCAGGGAGGGATGTATGGCGGCGATGTCATGATGATGCGCGCCGGTGTCGCGGAGGCGGCGGCCGCGCCAACCGCGGGAGGCGAGAAAACTGCGGACTTTTCGACAACCAACGTGCAGGTCGAGGGCGTGGATGAGGCGGACATCGTGAAGAGCGACGGGGAATTCCTGTACATCGTCTCCGGCCAGAAGGTCGTCATCGTCAAGGCGTATCCCGCGGAGGAGATGGAGACCGTGAAAACCATCTCCCTGGACTTCTCGCCTGAGGAGCTGTACATCAACGGCGACAGGCTGGTCATCCTGGGCAACGGCTGGCGAAAGGGCGAAGGAGATGACCCCCGCATGGCCGCTTCCGGCGTATCCGCCGAGATGTCGATGCGCATCGCACCGGATTTCTGGCCACAAGGCACCCAGGTCGCGAGAATGCTGGTCTACGACCTCTCTTCCCGCTCCTCCCCTGAGAAAGTCCGCGACATCGCCGCGGACGGTTACTACTTCGATTCCCGCATGATTGGCGACTTCGTCTATGTCATCTCCCAGGAGTCCCTCTGGTACCAGCCGGGGCCGATTCCGCTGCCGGCAGTGCGGGAGAACGGCGTCACGCGAGAGATTCCCGCGACGGACATCGCCTACTTCCCCATTCCCGACCAGAGCTACACCTACACCAATGTGCTGAGCGTCTCGCTGGACAGNGACAGCAGACCCATCGAGTCGCATGTCTANATGCTGGGCTCTGCGCAGAGCCTCTTCGTCTCCCAGGAGGGCATCTATATCGTCTACCAGCGCTACCTNCCCTACTGGACGGTGCAGCAGCGGCAGGTGGACGCCATGATGGAGGTCCTGCCGTCTTCCGTGCAGTCTGAGATGCAGAAGGCCGACGCCCTGAAAATCGCCGCGTACAAGAAGGAGCAGCTCAAGCTCGACATCATCGAGGAGCATGTCAACTCCCTTGACGCCGAGGAGCAGCAGGCCCTGCAGGAGAAGCTCCAGAAACGCATGGAGGAGATTGAGCGCGAGGTCGCGCGCGAGCAGGAGCAGACCCACATCCACAAGCTGAGCATCGCGGATGGTGATGTCGAATACGTCGGCAAGGGCCGCGTTNCCGGGAGGGTGCTGAACCAGTTCTCCATGGACGAGTTCGANGGATACTTCCGCATCGCNACCACGAGCGGACAGAGCTGGGACGGCACATCCAGCAACAATCTCTATGTGCTCGACGGCGAGCTGGAGGTTGTCGGCAGTGTCGAGGACCTCGCGCCGGGAGAGAGCATCTACTCGGTGCGGTTCATGGGAGAGCGCGCGTACATGGTCACCTTCAAGAAGGTGGACCCGCTGTTCGTCATCGGGCTCTCCGACCCGACGAATCCCGAGGTGCTAGGCAAGCTGAAGATTCCCGGCTACTCGGATTACCTGCATCCGTACGATGAAGACCACATCATCGGCATCGGCAAGGAGGCAATCGAGGCAGAGGAGGGCGACTTCGCCTGGTACCAGGGCGTGAAACTGGCGCTGTTCGACGTTTCCGACGTTGAGGTGCCGAAGGAGCTGGACAAGGTGGAGCTTGGCGACCGCGGCACGGACAGCGAGGCGCTGCACGAGCACAAGGCCTTCCTGTTCTCCAGGGAAAAGAGCCTGCTGGTGCTTCCGGTGCTGCTGGCGCAGATCAATCCAGAGCAGTACTCGGGCAGGGTGCCTCTGCATGCCTGGGGGGATTACGTCTTCCAGGGCGCGTACGTCTACCAGCTGGACCTCGACGGCTTCAAGCTGCGCGGCCGGGTGACGCATGTCGCGGACGACTCCCTGGAGAAGAGCGGATACTATTACGGAAGCGACTACAGCATCCGACGCGCGATGTACATCGGTGACGTGCTGTACACGCTGTCCGGCGGCGAAGTGCAGGCCCACGACCTGGAGACGCTGGAGTTCATCGAGAGCGTGAAGCTCCCCGTGCAGCGCTACGATGAGCCGGTGGTGATGGAGGGCTAGACGAAGCTCTCCATCAGCCTGGAGAGATTGCCAGGCTCTTTGGGCAGCGGCATCATGTCGAGGAGAGTGGGCTTCTGCACCTGGTAGAGCACCCCAAGGGCACGCCTGTCCTCCTCGAGCGCAAGCCGGAGTGCGGCGTGGATGTCCTGGGCGTCGTGCTGCCCCGGGAGGTAGGTCCTGTTGCGCCAGAACTCATAGCTGTACGCAGGATTGAAGGTCACGCATGGCTGCAGCACATCGACAAGGGCCACTCCTCTGTGCTGGATGGCGGCCTTGACCATCTCGGTGAGGTGCTGCAGGTTACCGGAGAACGCGCGCGCCACGAAGGTCGCGCCCGCGGAGAGCGCGACCGCAAGCGGATTGAGGGGCGCCTCCACCACGCCGTACGGCGTCGATTTCGTGACCTTGCCCAGCTCGCTTGTCGGGCTGGCTTGCCCCTCTGTCAGGCCATAGATGTTGTTGTTCTGGACAAGGACGGTGATGTCCAGGTTGCGCCGCATGGCATGCAGGAAATGATTGGCTCCGATGCCATAGGTATCGCCATCGCCAGCGGTGACCAGCACCGTCAGCTCGCGGTTCGCCATCTTGAGCGCTGACGCGAGCGGGATGGGCCTGCCGTGGATGGTATGGAAGCCATACGTGCGGACCCAGTGGGGAAAGCTGGAGCCGCATCCGATTCCAGAGACGATGACCACCTTGTCAGGGTCAAGGCCGAGCTGGGCGATTGCCTTCTTCACCGCGATGAGTATCGGGTAGTTCCCGCAGCCCCCGCACCACGTCGGCCTGGTCTCGCTGCTCAGGTCCTCAACGCTCAGCTCGTGCATGCTGTCCTCCCGATGCGCTCCGCCTCCTTCGCAATCTCATCCGGAAAGAACGGGCGTCCATCGTATTTCAGGATGCGCTGCCGCGCGATGATGCCGGTATGCTCGGCAATCATCCCCGCAAGCTGCCCGTCCGCGTTGCCCTCGACCACAACCAGCCCCCTGCCCGAGATGATGCGTCGGACAGCCTCGGCCTTGAAGGGCACGAGATAGGATACGTGCAGATAGGCCGCGGGAATGCCGCGCTCACTGAGCAATTCAAGGGCGTCCAGCGCCGGCATCTTCGTGGAGCCGAAGCCGGCGAGCAGCAGCTCCGCATCCTCGTCACCGAAGAGCTGAGGGGGAGGGATGTCCTTCTCAGCGGCGGCCATCTTCCGCAGCCGCTTGTCCATCTGGCGCTTGCGGTTCTCGACCTTGTCGCAGGTGTCCCCGCTCTCGTCGTGCTCGTTGCCGCTGGCCGAGAACGCTCCTCCCGGGGTGCCAGGGAACCACCGAGGGGAGACACCGTCCTCGCTCTCCCGGTAGCGGAGCGGCCTCCCGAAGCTGGACCGCATCTCCTGCAGCAGCGCCCCATCCGCGAGCTTTCCCCGCTCGGGCACAAGCCCCTCGCCGCTGAACAGCGGTTGGCTCCACCACCCCATCGAGAGGAATCTGTCCGAGAGGACAATCGCGGGCGCCTGGTACTTCTCCGCGAGCCCAAAGGCGTGGGCAGTGCAGGAGAACGCCTCACCGACGTCTCCTGGCGCGATGACAAAGCGGGGGAACTCACCGTGGCCGGCGTGCGCGGCGAAGCGGAGGTCGCCCTGGGCGGTCCAGGTGGGCATGCCTGTGGACGGGCCAGGACGGGAGGCAACCACCACCACCACGGGAGTCTCGCTCATTCCCGCGAGGCTGAGCGCCTCGCCCATGAGAGCGAATCCTCCTCCCGAGGTGCCGGTCATCGCGCGGACTCCGGCGTGCGAGGCGCCGAGCGCCATGCAGAGCGCCGCAATCTCGTCCTCGGATTGCCGCACCACGATGCCCTGCTCCCGCTCCACCCGGGCGAGGAAGTGCAGCAACTCGCTCGCGGGCGTCATCGGATAGGCGCTGTAGAACCGGCAGCCCGCAGCCAGCGCGCCCATCGCGATGGCATGATTGCCGGTCAGGAGCATCCTCTTCTCCGCAGGCTGCGCCCTGAGCCTATGCGGGTACTGCTCGCTGAACTGCGCACCGGACTCATAGCCCTGTTCCGCCGCGGCGAGATTGGCTGCTATCACCTCAGGGCCTTTGCGACCGAAAAGGCTCTGCAGCACCTCCCGAAAGGTGTCGCGCCCGAAATCCAGCAGCCCCAACGTCGCGCCCACCGCGACCACGTTCCTGTAGATTTTATCGCCCGCATCATGGCGGGCGATGCTCTCCAGAGGAATCGGGGCGAGGAGCTTCCCGGGAAGCTCCTCCTGCCTCACCTCCATGTGGTCAGGGTCGAAGATGACAGCGGCTCCGGGGTTGAGGCTGGCAGCGTGCCTGTCAATGCTCTCGCGGTTCAAAGCGACCAGCAAATCGGTGCCCCGGAGCGGCGCGCGCGCCGAGTCTCCGCCCACCCGGACCCATACGCTGTTGTGCCCGCCCCGGATGAGGGACGGGAACTCCGCGGAGACGCAGACATGGAGTCCGGAGCGGCTGCAGACCCGACCGAACATCTGGCCAACGGTCATGATGCCGTCGCCCGCCTGGCCCCCCGCGCGCCAGCAAAGCGCGTTCTCCCTCATAGGGTATCTCGCTTTCCCGGCATGCTATATATACATCAGGTCCATACAGTCTGGACACGCTGGATGAGGTCTTGAGCAGCAGGGTCGGCAGATTTTCCCTTATTTAGCACGGTGTTTGCGCGGTCTTTATAAGGGCCTACCGCTTGACGGGATGTATGAGGATGCTTGCGCTCGCAGTGCTGGCACTGCTGCTCGCATCGTGCGCACGGCAGAGCACCGCGGAGCAGCTTGTCAACAGGCTGTACGAGAACGACCCCGCGCGGAAGAACATCGGCAGGGAAATCTCGGGCTATTCGTTCACCGGCATCGCAGGAGAGAATCCCAGCTGGCGCATCATCGGAAAGCCGGTCATCTACGAGACGTTCTTTGTCGACTGCCCGGGATGCGTGGAGATGATACAGCACTACACCCAGCTCTATCGAGAGCATCCTGGAGAGTTCGAGGTGGTGCTGCTTGATATCAAGGAGAGCGATTCCGAGGAGTACATCCTCTCGCTCAAGGAGCGTCTGGATGCTCCTGACTGGCTATGGGTCCCCTACTCCGCGGAGGTGCGGCGCTTCATGGACGACTTCAAGGTTCTTGCGCCGGACACCACGTATCTCGTGGACCGGGAGCGCGAGGTGGTGTATGCCGATTCGCTGCTCGCCAACGAGCGTGTGACCGAAGCTCTCCTGAAGGTGATATGAGTGAGCCTCGCGCTGCTCGCTGGGCAGGTGCGCGCCGACCTGCGCTCCTTCCTCCTCGCATCCTCGGCCTCGCTCCTTGCGCTCATCGTCATATCCGCGGTGGTGAATGCCATCGCGTTCCGCGGCTCCGGCCTTGCCCTGGGAGCGCTGCTGGCCTTCGGGCTGCTCCGCGCGCTCACGCAGCCCCCTCTGCTGGACTGGCTCCTTACCGCAGCAATCGCGCTCTCAACGGGGACGCTCTTCACGGTGTATCGCGCAAAGCGCTGCTCCAGCACGACCGGAATCGGCGGGTTGTCCATCGGGAGCATCGCAGCGACCTGCCCGGCATGCCTCGCGCCGCTCTTCGGCGTGCTCGGCGGCGGGGGATTCCTGGTGACCGCAAGCTATCTCGTGAAACTCGCGAGCATCGCACTCATCCTCGGCTCCGCGTACTGGATGGCGCGGTTCGGGAGCTGCGAGCTACCTGCGAGACGCGGGGGGGAGGACACGGGCGGCAGATGAGACGAGAAGAACAACGCATCTGGTCTTCTCCGCGGGTTGCCCGTTCTGGCAGGCAGCAGATNTATTACGCGAGGCGCCCGGTGGCGTGCGATGAACTCGGCGCTCATCGTACTCCTTATCTGGGCATCGATGGCCTCCCTTTCCTTCGTGGAGGCCTATGTTGAGGGCAGGAACCCCTGGGACCGCAGGAAGCTCGGGTGGAAGCTGCGGCTCGGAAGGTTCTGCCTCCCCGCCTATCACTTCCACCTCTTCTTCCTCACCCTGCCCCTCTTGCTGGCGCTCCCGCTTGCGGTCGCGGGCTGGAGCCTTCCCCTCTTCGGTTTGCTGCTGAGCGCCTATCTCTCAGGAATCGTCATCGAGGATGTGCTGTGGTACGTGGTCAATCCCGTGGTGAGCTGGAAGGAATTCGGTCCGGAGTTTGTGGATTACCATCCCTGGGTGCGCGTCGGACCATGGAGTATCCCGGTGGGACATGTCTTCCTGCTCTGCACTGCCGCAGGGGTCTACTTGGCGCTCGTCTGATGATGGCCCCATTCTTGTGGGCCTTGGCTTAGAGCGAACTGTGGGATTGTTCCGTGCCTCGCCTCTGCACCCTAGCCCAGTCGCGCCAGCCCGAAGCCCGTCGCGGGGTCGTCTCCTGCAGCGTCAATGTCCACCGCAAGCCCCTGCAGATACGCACGGGTCGCTGCACCGGAGCCCTGCCAGAGCTTGGCCGCGAGTCCGGCAATGTGGGGAGTGGCCATGGAGGTGCCGTCCCAGATGGCGTAGCCGCCGTTGTTCATGGCGCTCTCCACCGCGACGCCAGGAGCGCCGAACTCGACCTCCTGCGCCTCGATAACGAAATCGCCGTCATTCAGGCCGCGGGAAGGCCTCCAGTCCGCGACCGCAAGGGAGGAATCTATCGCAGCGACCGCGACGACATTTGCATTCGCGCCAGGCCAGTCGATGCTGCCGAGCGCAGGGCCGTCGTTGCCCGCAGCTGCGACCACAAGAACGCCCTTGCCGACTGCGTAGGTAATCGCGTCCCGGACAAGTGCACTCTCGGCATCGCCGCCGAGAGACATCGAGATGATCTCTGCTCCCTGGTCCGCAGCGTGCCTGATGGCCGTCGCGATATTGTCGCTCCAGCAGTAGCCGTCGTTGCCGCAGACCTTGTAGGCGAAGAGATTCGCTGCAGGCGCGACACCCCAGATGCCCAGGCCGTCAGCGCCCGCATCAGCGAGAATCGTTCCCGAGACATGCGTACCGTGGCCGTAGCCGTCGGGGCAGCCGTTCTTCACCGGGCCGCGGGTGAAGTCCTTGCACTGCNTCACCCGGCGCGAGAGGTCCAGGTGATTCTTGTACACGCCGGTGTCGAGCACCGCGACATCAACTCCTGCCCCGCCTGAGGTGGANAGGAGTGAGGCATTGTTGTATACAGTCTCCATGCCCCAGGGGGTCTGGTCCGATGGGAAGGAGACGCGGGCGGCGGGACCNGGCTTCCCCTTGCCGGACGCAGAGACCTGCCTTCCCAGGACGTGCCAGAGCGGGACGCTCTCCAGTTCGACTCCCCGCAGGGTGAGCGCGAGCGCCTCCGCCGAGGACAGTTCAGCGGTGACCCCGCCGCTGAACTCGTGCTGGACGCGCAGTCCTCTTGCGTCACCTTTCACCAGGTACCGTCCCGGAGCGGGAAGCGCNATGGAGAGGGCGCTGAACACGAGAAGCATGACCATAAGCACTGCAAGGAACCGCATGGGCACCACCGCACCGAGGAGCGCTGCACTCGCTTAAATACGTTTCGCCAGAGTGGTTCTGCAGAAAACCCCCTATCCCGGCCTGACTGACGTACAAGTTCCGGGCTGTCTCACCTGAATGGCTGGAATTCTCTGCAACGCGGCCGAATCTATGCGGACTTCCGCGAAGCTGCAAGCATGGGGTCGCGGACGTAGGCCCACCAGTTGTTCAGCACGCCGTCCGTCTTGCCGGACTGCCGCGGGAGATGGGAGAACCACCAGTTGAG
>C687J35174_10005613_pt1 | contig 16475 bp, 17 predicted proteins | sample RifCSPhighO2_01_FD_35174 | JGI IMG/M metagenome (IMG submission 35174) | reverse complement strand
CTTCTGGCTACTTGGGAAACCGGGGATTCTTGTACAGTTTGTTTCCTGCCCGTAGGTTGATCTGGTCTAGAGATAACAGTCTGGATAGAAAATTGGAAAGGCGATAACAACTCAATGGACGATCGTACATCAAGTTGTGATTTTCCCTCATCAATTGAACCATTACAAGATTTAATTAATTCCTCTAGAATAAAGGCACTAAATTCCGGGGTTCCAAAATAGACGATCTTGAGCTCCTCTTTAGATTTGAGTTTTGTCAAAATTTTTGTCTGATCTATGTCTTTTAAAAGCACTAAATCTGGTATATTTTGAATCATTTGCGGGCTGGGACTTGCTTTTTTAATCATATTGCTTTTTTAATAAGTTTATGCTAATATATTATCATCACGATGGCCAAGCTAAGTAGCCTAAGGTTTCGACCGACCGCTGATCTTGGCCTTTTTGATTTCTAGAGATTTTTTAAGTAAATCGATTCTTATAATATAATTATTATACTTACGAAGCAGTCCAGAATAATATTTGTTAGGTGTAAGAATGCGTAGTAATTTTGAATGCTGATCTAAATATTCAACTAAACAGTGAAAATCACCATCTCCTGAAACGATGACTGCTTTATTGTAATTTTTATATTGGATCATTGTATGCAGTACTAATTCGGCATCAACATTACCTTTGATGATAATTTTTTTGCCTTCCTTTCTTTCTAGAGTTGGCTTGAAGATTAGAATGTAATCTGCTTCTTGCAAGGTAGCATAAAGTAATTCATTGCCAACGACTTGGCCGATAAAAAGATAAGCTTTTGAAACGTTATATTTATTTCGTAAGTATTGCCGGAATTTACGAAAATCCAGCTTCCAACCCTGGCTTCTGACTCCCAGATTTAAATTCTGGCTATCAATAAAACTATAGTTTTGCGACTTTGCAGTCTTGAAGGCATAATTTCCCTGACTTTTTTTCATAGGATCATTCTACTGGATTTTATCTTGCTTTGCATCCATCAAAATAGTATAATTAGCCAGAAATGACAGAACAAGGTAATTTTTTTAGATTTGATCATCAAGAAGACGGGTTTCAGGATAATAGACATTCACATGTTTATCCAAATTTCACTGCCGAGAATCTGAAATATATGATCCCTGATAAAGCAGTTGTTACAAAGCTAGAAGCAATTGCTGGAGGAACTAGGAAACAAAGAGAAACAGCTCAAAAAGAGCTAATAAAACAAGCGACTCAGGGTGATGCTAATGATCTGTTGGACGTATGTAATGCTACAATTCTAGCCCTAGTGGCTCGGAGGTACAAAAACACTAATGAAACTCCACCTCAGCTAGAATTTATCCAAAACCTTACCCCTCCAACAGCAGAATCCCTTAGGAATATTCGAGGTTTTTTAGTAGACTTTTTCCGCAACTTATCTCAAGAGGCAAGAGTTTATACAGTTGATTTAAGCAAGCAATCAAATAAAGCAAAGGTAGCACTAGCACAAATGGCATTTGATACTTTAGGGAATATCATGCCTGAGGCAGATGAAAGTAGTTTTCGAAACCCAAATCAAACAAGATTTCCAGACTCATTTTATGGATTAAAACAATCTGTCGGTATGATATCGGATATAGCTAAATCAGGTTATACAATAATTGCTCTTAACATACCTGCAGAATTAACAGCTCGGGAAAATCAAAAAGTAGTAGAATTGGCGGGTAAAGATGTCAAAGATTTTACTCAAAATGAATTTGATTTGTTGCTCAAGGCCTATAATGGATATCACCGAGGACCTAGAGATATTGCCTTTACTAAATTAAATGAAGTTTATACCCAAGCTGGAGACAACTTAAATAATACTGTATCCTGGTTTAATAAAAGCCTTAGCTCAACTGATAGAGCTGTAAAAAATTCAGCCGTCCGAGCCTTATTGACCTATACTGAAGATGATCCAACTTGGATGGACAAAAAAGCTTTTTTCGGATTGGTACAATTCCAACTCAGCCATGTAATGAGGGGAGATGGAGTAGATCTAATTCTGCAAAATAATATTGAATCGCTTATTTTAACTCTCGCTAGTCAAAGCACTCGAGATTCCCTAATCAGATTATTAATTCATGAGGTTATAAATGCTAGTACTGTTGAAGTTGACAAGAATTTTATTGATTTGTTAGAAAAACCCAAGGTTCAGACTCCAGGTACTGATATTCTTTTGAGAATATTTAGAGAATTCAAAAACGATCTAATTCCAGAGGATACTTTTTTAGAATTATTCGATGAGAGAAGGGCTTTGGGGTTTTTCATGGATAATCTAAAAGTTAATTGGCAGGGTTTGCAAAGGATTACTCGGGAGCGGATCTGGCCTTCTTTTATTACTGAAAGAGGAGCTAAACTTTGGCCATCAGAAGAGGAGATTCCAATTGAAACTTATACAGGCAAGCATATGGCAGCAGTTTTAGGAATTACTGACCTGCGGTTTTTTATCAGAGGTTACGCTCGTCCTGAAACCGGGCTAGAATTTCATTTTAACAATCATGATAAGGTGCTGCGGGGAATGATTGATCGGCAAGGTCACCTAACAAATTTACCTTTTGATCTGGAGGAATCTCACCCCCATATTCATGCTTTAATGGAACGTTTGGCTGTTTGCGGGCTGCAAAGTATGGTAACTGTTGCTTCTAGAAGATTTGTAGTTAAAGGTAGGGGTGAATACCATCCAGCTGATCCCGATAAAGAGATTCAGTCAACCGTAGTTTCCCTTCCCAGACATGAAACTAGTTATATTGATCTTGACCCCAGGCCAAGAATGACCATTGATGAGGTAATAGCAGATGCTATTAAAGCAGCTCGGATGTCAGTACCAATTCCCCAAAAAGTAGTTCCATTGGCCTATGCAGCTAGATATGAGATGTATCGTAACAAACTGGTCAAGGAAAGAGCAAAAGGTTCCGAGGCTGATCCGGTAATGATTAAAGAATATGAAGGGGAGATGGCGACTAATTTTTCAAAGATTACTAAACCATCAGATGATAAAAAAGATAATTTGCCCAAAGAATTTGAGTTAAGGCAAGTTGGAGAAAAGTATATTGAAACTTGGCGGAAAAAACATTTTAGACCAAGGTTGGATCATGAACCGAGTTTTGAGGAAGCTTACGAGAGAAGATATCGGCTCGCTCCAGTTGTCCAAGATCTGGATCTGGAAACATGGTTTACTACGCCGCCTCAAGGTTAAGCAGTATTATATGGTTAGTCCTACCTCTTCAAATATATCAGCGCCAGTTTTTAGTCCGTAGGACGCAAAACTTTTACGAGATTTTAGTATATGGTTATGCAGCATTATATCGTTAGTCCTACCTCTTCAAATATATCAGCGCCAGTTTTATCTTTACCAGTAACTTTATAGAACTTACCTTTTTGTTGAATCACTTTATCTATAAATAAAATGCCATTTAAGTGATCCACTTCATGTTGGAAGATATGGGCGTCAAGCCCTTTTAATGTTTTTTGGATAATTTGCCCAGATGAGTCCATATATTTGACCTTGATCATTAAATATCTTTCAACTTCTCCCCAGTAGCTTGGAATAGACAAACAACCTTCAAAATAGACTTTAGCCCTTTTTGAGGTCCAAGTAATCTCTGGATTGATCACAATATTAAAGTCATTCACCTCGGATGAGCCAGTTTTTTTGGCCACAAAAAATTTACCATCTAGCCCAACTTGGGTAGAAGCTAGCCCTACTCCTTCCGGGTCTTTAAAAGTTTTGGTCAGTTTAACCATCTCCCTTAAAGTCTGAAGTAATCCTGGAGTAATTTTTTTAATTGGTTTAGTGGCAGCTCTTAAAGCTTGATTTGGTGCCCGTAATACTTGCATAAAGTAGATTATATCAAAATTTTGAGCTAGTTTTTTAATTACCCATTGACAATGATTCTGGAAGTATGCTCTACTGGATTTAATGCCTCATTTAAATAGCCAAAAAGGGTTTGCCCATGTAATAGTCTTACTACTTTTAGTAACAGGACTTGGGGTTGGATTATATTTAGTTTCTAACCCAACTGTTTTTAAGCCAAAAGCGGACGTAATAATCAATTATATCCCAGAAACTAATTTTAGTTTGAGCCAAGATACACCAACTGTCCACCAAGTCGGGCAAGAATTTCAGGTAAAACTTTTGGTTCGTTCAGACACTGATCCAGCTAATTTGTTTACCGCCAAATTAGGGTTTCCAGCTAAGTATCTATCTGTTAGTAGAGTAGATACCACTAATTCATTTGTGAAAAATTGGGTTGAAAACCGCTTTGATAACAATATAGGTACTATTTCCTTAATTGGTGGTGTGCCAACACCAGGTATTGGGACTAAAGTTGGTAGTTCATCAGCGCTTATGGCGACAATTACCTTCAAAGCCAATAATCCAACTTTCTCAGCTGGTCAAGAACAAATTCTTATTACCTCCGATTCAGCAATTTATAGAAATACTGATAATGCCAATATTATAGGTAAATCTAAAGGATTATATTTTGGTGTGGTTGCTGCAGTGTTGGCTAAAGAAGGAGCTTATTGTAATCTTCCTGGTTATGAAAGTTCAAGTAATGACCCAAATTGCGAGACTGGTTTGATTTGTTCTTTGAGATTAACTATTTGCCAAACCGGCCTAGAATGTGATCCAAGTCGTCCAATCTGTCAAAAAGTTGTACCCGCGGTGACGGCGAGTTGTACAACACTCCAGAATCTGATACAAAGCAGTTTTGGCAGCCAGTGTGGACAAGTGAAGTATGATAAAAAAGCTGATCTTAATAAAGATGCTTCCATTGATGCTTTTGACTATGTAATTGCTAGAGCTGCTGGAAATGAGGCGGATAAAGGAGAAGCTGTGTGTAAAAACTATTTAGCTCGTCAGGTTGATCCATGTTTTGACATGCTTGATAAAGGGAATGGGCTTAACGCATATGGAGGGCGAGCCGGCACAACCAATAATCGGAATCTGCAAGCTATATGGGACCAAATAGAAGCATGGGTATCAGCAAATGAAGCTGCTGGTGGATCAAAAATTTCCGTAACGGATTTTTACACCAAGGCTCGGGCATCAATTCCTAATGATGGTGCTGGGATGGATATGGATGTGTGGAAGAATGCTATAGCAACCGAGATGACTCGTTTATTTAGCCTAGAGCGTCAAAAAGACGAATTTATCGTACCTCCACTTCCTTCAGGCGGGAGATATAGTATTACACCTCAAGCTTCTGTAAGTCAATCTTATCCTGACTTTGCACCAAAGTGTCAATCATGGCAAACCCATTGTAATGTTTTTGGAGTAGCACAATGTTGGGCATCGTTTCTTTGTGTAGGTTCATCGTCTACGCCTTCGCCATTACCATCTCCACAGATAGTGATTGCTTCTCCCTCCCCAGTTCCTAATGCTAAGAAAGGTGATGGTAATCGGGACGGAAAGATTAGTTTAGTTGATTTGTCAGTTCTTTTGACAAATTTTGGCAAAGCTAGTGATTTCCCCAATGAAATAGACTTGAACAATGATGGATCTATTAATACATTTGACTACTCATCCATGATTAAGATGTTGCTGTCTCTAGGTATTATTGTCCAATAATCTGGTATTTTTTAATTGCTCCAGCGTTTACTAAAAGAATTTTCTGTGATTTTCTGAAAATTCTAGCCTTTTGCCTCCGGCAAAAGGGAGATACCTTTCAGCTGCTTTAGTCTCCACATGAAGATTCGGGCTTTGCTTTTGGCGTTGGTGTAGCCTTTGGTGTAGGTTAGGGCTTCTTCTAGTAGGTGCCTCGGTGTAATTTTTGCCAGCTTCATATAAAGAGAATAATGTTTGGTATCATCTAAACTTTCTGCCAGGTAAACCCCAAAAACCTGAAATTCTTGAGAGAGATTTTTAGGTCGATCCTTGTGTTTGGTTTCATTGATGATTTTGGCGATAGATTTCATTTTCCCCATTCAGCCAATTTTTCCATTGCCTCTGGATCTCCTGGGATTAGCTGGAGTACCTGTGCCATAGTTTTTTTAGCAGCTTCCTTGTCACCTTTTTCAAACTGAAATAGCGCTAAGCCATAATAGGCATCCCGATAATTAGATTTTAATTCAATGGCTTCCTGTAAAACTGCTATTGCTTCATCGATCCTCTTTTGTTCCCCCAAGATTACTGCTTTATTGTAATAAAGCTTGGCATCTGTTGGAGCCAATTTAATGGTTTGGTCAACGACATCAATGGTTTTTTGGGTGTACGCTGGATCAATTCCAGAGAGGGCAAAATAAGTTCTAATGGCAGTTCTAAAGAAAGAGACGTTCTTAGGATTTTCAGAGAGAATTTGATTTGTAAGGGTGATTGCATCAGCTTTTAGTTCTGCTGAAAGGGTAGCTTCTTCAGCACCTAGTGCCTCTGCAGATGAAGCTGCTGCAAAAGCCAGCTCACTTTTATAGAGTGGCTCATGCCTGTTGATAGCACTAGCCAAGCCCAGTGCCTCGTAGGCCTTACCCGGTGAGCCCGAATCGCTAAAACGATTACCTTTGGCAAATTGAGTGTCAGCATACCAAATCTGGAAGGTAGATAGTAGGAGGTAGAGAGTAGAAAGGACAATTATGATTTGGATGGCTTTAGTGTAAGCAGGGCGGTGATAGATAAAAGAAGTGAAAAGTTTAGGAAAAGTCCAAGGTTTAACTGCATTTGTGGCAACGAAGGCTAAAGCTGGAAAAAGGTAGAAAAAGACGGCAATTATGACTACAGAAAAGCTGAAAAAGTTCTGAACAAGATAGGAGATGTAAGAAGCAAGAATAGTAACGACTAGTAAAGTTTCATTACCATTAGTTTCAGAATTTTTAATTCTTCTAATTTGATTAAAATCAAATTTGGTATGTAATTTTAAATCTTTAATCAAATCGAAATTTTTAAGTTTTAGAAATTTTAAAATTGAAAATTCATTAGAAATTAGAAATTGGAAATTGGAAATTTTTGAGACACTCCAGACGATAAAGGTTAGGATAATCAACATGTATGTAGAAAAACCAACCAAACCAGTGGTGGCCAAGTAATTTAGGAACTCATTATGTGCCTTGTTATATAAAAAATCCCATTCAGAAACTAAGTTATGAGAGGCTGGTCTAAATTGGTAATAGGAATAGGCAAAGGTTTCTACTCCTGAGCCAAGTAGAGGATAGTGCTTGAAAATTTCAATCGCCCCTGTCCAAACAATCAACCTAATTTGGCCGGATTCAGTACCCCCATTTTCCAGCTGGTTGAGCTGGGGGCTAGAGGTGGCTTCTTGCTGGGGTTGATTGGGGAAGAGGTTGGATATCTGGAAGCGAGTTAAAGCGGAGCCAAAGAAGATATTTATTAACAAGAAGATTATGCATATAAAACCAATTTTCTTAATAAATTGGGAATTTTCTTTCGTCATTCCTGCGAAGGCAGGAATCCAATTAGCAGGTGAAAGCGAGGATGACATTAGTAATAATCCACCAAACACACCAAGTCCTGCTAGAAGTCCTAGAGTTGCGCCTCGGGAGTAGGTGAAGGTGAAAGCGAGATATAAAGTGATAAGTGATAAGACAAAAGTGGTAAGTTGTTTTTTGGTTTTAGCTGTAAGAAAAAAATAAATGGCTGGGAAGATGAGCATAGAAAGGTAGGCGGCTAGCCAATTGGGCTGGCCAAGTGTAGCAAAGACCCGAGCTTGAACATCTTGAACCCAGCAATCAGCGGTTAGCTCCCCTCGCAAAATTACACAAGAAGGGGAGACACCGAAATGTTCTGAAATAGCGTATAGTGAGGTTAAAAAACCAGATAGAAGTGCCATTTGCAATAGTTTAAAGACCTGCTTTTGGGTAATATTTGATACCAGGGCAAAATAGAGCAGTAAATAAGAAATAATTGATAGCAGCCCTCCATTAGAGCGAGAATAATAGCCCCAGATTGAGGTATGTTGGTCAATAGAGAAAATGGTCGAGAGGATGTTCGCTACTAAAAATAAAAGTAATGGAATATCAAGTGGAGTCCTGTTAATCGTTAATCGTTTATCGTTTATCGATTTCAAAATCCAGCTGCCAGAAATCACAATGGTTACCAAATAAACAAAGATCATCTTGTTGTATTCAAAGAGTTCATAGTTTACNGGAGTCCACAGAAAGGGAGTTAGGAAGAAGAGCAGGCCAAAGGAATAGTAGATGATTTTGTCTAGCATTATAATGAAATCCTAATTTCTAATATCTAAATTCTAAATAAATCCAAATTGCAAAAACTATAAATCCAAAACTATTTTGAATTTTTGATTTAAATATTGTTTAGGATTTAGAATTTAGTGTTTAGAATTTCTATAAGGAATCTTACCACCTCCCCTTGTCCCTTGTCTATTCCTTGTGTTAAACTCCAATGGACATGTTTTCCAAACTTTGGTCACTTTTTTCCCATGATATTGGTATCGACTTAGGTACTGTTAATACCCTGGTTTTAGTTAAAGGTAAAGGGATTCTAATCCGTGAACCTTCAGTGGTGACTCTCCACAAAAAAACCCGTCAAGTTTTGGCAATCGGCACCGAAGCTAAAAGAATGCTCGGTCGAACTCCGGCTGCTATTGAAGCTATTCGACCACTTCGCGGTGGGGTTATTTCAGATTTTGATTCTACTGAAGCAATGCTGCGCTATTTTATCCAAAAAGTTCATGTCACTCCCAAAAATGATCGTTGGGTAATTCCTAAGTTAGCACATCCCCGGGTAGTAGTGGGAATTCCTTCAGGGGTAACTGAAGTTGAGAGGCGAGCCGTCCAAGATGCTTGCTTGTCTGCCGGTGCTAGGGAAGCTTTTTTGATTGAAGAACCAATGGCTGCAGCTATTGGAGCCAAATTGCCGGTCGAACAGCCAGAAGGGATGATGATAGTGGATATTGGCGGAGGGACCACTGAGATTGCAGTGATTTCGCTGGGTGGGATGGTTATAAACCGCTCAATTAGGGTAGCTGGTGATGAGTTGGATCAAAATGTGATTAATTATATGAAAATGCGCTATGGGCTTTTGATTGGCGAGAGGAGCGCAGAAGAGATTAAGATGTCGGTTGGTTCAGCTTGGGATGTTGAACATAAGGAAGCAGTAGTTCGGGGTCGAGATTTAGCCACTGGATTACCAAAATCAATTAAAGTTAACTCAGATGAAATTAGGGAAGCCTTGACCCCAACTATCAATGAGATTGTGTCAGCTATTCAAGGGGTGCTGGAGGAAACTCCTCCCGAGCTTTTGGGGGATGTTTTGCAAAGAGGTATTACTCTGGCAGGCGGTGGAGCGCTTTTGAAGGGATTAGACAAAAGAATTGCTGAGGAAACAAAATTACCGGTTTGGGTAGCAGACGATCCACTAACCTCAGTGGTCCGTGGCTGCGGCCTAGTTTTAGAAAACCTGGATTTACTAAGCAAAGTTAAGGTAACAGGAGGCTTAAGATAGTTGACATTATGACAAATTTGTCATAAAATAAGAATGATAAAAGTTACNGCTGATAGAAGAGTTGAAAAGTTTTTGGAAGATTTATCAGAAGCCGATAAGGCTAAAATCAATAGGACTATTCAATTNTTTGAAGAAAAAGGATTTTTATTAGAAACTAAATACTTAAAGAAACTAGTTTCTAAAATATGGGAACTCAGAGCAGGAAGGGTGAGGTTATTATTTGGTCTAGTTGGAGATCAAGGAGTGGTAGTTAATGGATTTATAAAGAAAACTCAAAAAACACCANTACAGGAAATTAANNTAGCAGAAAAAAGATTGGCAGAATATTTATGAAAAAAAAACCAGCAACNATATCATTTGATAAACTACATGAAAAATGGATGAAAGATCCAAAGTACANATATGAATATGAGAAGCTTGGACCTGAATTTGAAATAGCAAGGCAAATATTGGAAGCGAGGACNGAAAGAAAGATTTCNCAAGCAGAGCTNGCTAACAGAATGAAAACTGGACAAGCAGTCATCTCCAGGTTGGAAAATGCTAATGCTAAGCCTTCTTTAGCTTTGATCCAAAGATTAGCAGATGCCCTAAACCTCAAAGTAGAACTAAAATTTACCCCTAGGACTTAAGTTTATGTCCGCCTGTAGGGGGAATTTCTACGAAATTCATTACGTAGGTGGGTGTTTTGACTCCAGTCAAGTTCTTGAGTCGCTCCGCCATTGGCATTTAAGATGGCATTTTTCAGTTTCCTGATCCAGGGTAAAGCGTTAGAGTAGCTTGTATCTGTAATGTCTGACTCTCTCCTGACTGGAAAATCACTTGGTTTACTAAACCAGGGTTCTCTTTCTGGAATCTCTTGGTACTTCAATCCTAATCTGAGGTATCCTTTAACTTGATCTGATCCAAAATGCTGCCATTCGAAGCCATCTAAAATTGATTCGACAGCAATTGCTTGCAGTTCAAAGCTTATCGAACTAGTATACTCAGACATTCCCCAGAACTCTTTTCTTCCACCACGAGATAATAAAAATCTAGTTACAAAGCCTTCAGTACCCAAATATTCCGGTCGATCTCGTTCTACATAAATGTCTGTGCTTAGCCCGTCAATATAACTATGGCCTTGCCAAGTTGCCAGTGTTCTAGGGTTATCAACATCAAAAGCCGGGATAACAGTCGCCAAAAATTTAGTAGTCGGTAAAATATCTTTTGGTAGAATTGATGTATCAAAGATTAAACCGGTTACAGGATCAACAGATTCAGTTCTCATTAGGAGTCATTTTAATAAGAGTAGATATACATGTCAAGCACTAAACGGCAAGACTTTGCCTGAGCCGGGTTTTTGGAAAAAAGAGAGGGTTGGGTATTCAGCGCGTCGATAAACTGTTTTTCCGCGTAAAACAACTTCCTTGACTTGATCCATCATAGTTTCTCCTTCAAAAGGAGTCAGATGAGGTTTGGTTTGCAGTTTTTCTCCTTGAATTTTCCAGTCAACATCTTGGTCAACTAGTACATAGCTATTCGGCTGTTCCGGAATATTAAAAATTCTCATGGGATTATAGTGAGTCATCTCTTTAATCCTCTCAAGCGAAATTTCGCCGGCTCTTTCTGCCATCAGTAATAGTGGTAACATAGTTTCTAATCCTGTGACTCCTGAAGGTGGTTGATTGCCTAATTTCTCAGCTTTGGTATGAGGAGCATGGTCTGTTGCTATAATATCAATAGTGCCATCACGAACTGCTTCCCAAAGCACATGCATATCTGAAAAAGCACTGAGAGGTGGCTTCATTTGACCATAAGGGTGTGGACTTCGGAGTTTGCTTAGGCAAAGATGGTGAGGAGTAACCTCCGCAGTAATTTTATCACCCCGTTTCATTTTAGCTCTTCTAATCTGGTCAACCTCTGAAGCCAAGCTAACATGACAGATATGTATCTGGCGATCATATTTTTCGGCTAACAAAAGAGCAGTGGCCAGAGTATCTCCTTCAACATGGGCTAAGATTGGTTTAGCAAAATCCCAGGGTCTAAAAACATACTGCTCTAACTTATAAGGGTCTCTAATGATAAAGCCCCCTGTGGTTTCACCTAAATAAATTTTTACACCAAAGACCTCAGGTTCAGCTTCAGCAAAGTTTTGATCAGGATCTCCCAAAGTCCCCAAATAGAAACCCATATCACAAACTGCAGTTTTCCTCGCCATCTCTTTTTTCTCTTCAAGACGTTCCAAGCTATCAATTAGTTTCTTGTTATTTGGCATATCCAAAATAGTGATGACTCCACCAGCTAGAGCAGCTTGAGCTGCAGTTGTAAAGTCTTCTTTTTCTTCTTGCCCCGGAGTCCGGCAGTGAACATGCACATCTATTAAAGGCGGCATTTCTAAATATTCAGACATAAATTACTCTCTTGGGATATGAGGGTAGCTAATATTTGCGTAGTTTTGTGCCTCAATACCAATGATTTCACTAAGAAAACAGCTTTTTAATTTTTCATCAATATAACGGTTAATTTTATCTGCTGCACCCAAACCATAAATTCTTGGTGCGGACATTATCTCATTGATCGTGGAACCTGCCAGGTGACGTCTCCAAGCGTCTTCACCAGTATAGATAGCACCGCTGGCTGTAAAAGGAACCTGGCCAGTCGTCTCATTGTAAACATAGGCAGCTACTTCTAAGGCTCTTTGGCGATAGGGATTGTAATCTCCACTAAAGCCTCCTTTAACACCTCGTTTCCTGAAAGCTGCCTTAAAATCTTCATTTCCAGAAGTATTAATTCCAACTATACCAAAATCAAAATCAGAACAAACCCTAATTAGTTCGTTGAGTTCTGAAATAGTGACATCCCCTCCTGTTTTAATATCAGTAGGCATCCTACCGCCAGTCCTCTCTTGTGCCTCAACAACAGCTTGGGCAGTGTCTTTCAAAAAAGCTGGATCGTGTAACTTATGGACAATCTCTGCACCGTGGACATTAGGGCAGGAAATCAGTAGCTGATAGCCGTCAACTGATGTGTACAAACTATTGATAACATAGACAAAGTCGTTTGGGATATTTTTCATCTCGGTTCCGCTATTATATGCAACGCTGGCAATAATTGGATACTTCCTGGAGTGATATTTTTCAAGGTTTTCAGCAACGGCAAACCGCCCATCACTGTTTAGGCCTAAAAAGTTGATTATTCCATATTTGCCATCAGTATCTTTAAAAACATGTTGTCTGGGCCGATCTGGGTTGCCTGGTTGAAACTCAGGTGTAATACCNCCCACAACTGTACTCCCACAGCCCAAAGTATGCCAAGCCAGTTGAGCTTTACCTGGTTTATCCCAGCCAGCTCCAAGTTGAGTAGTATTTTCCCTTAGCTGACCTCGATAAAAGTTACGGAGTTTACTTGATTTAAATCGGTAACCACCAGAAAATACAGCAGCCTCCAGACCTCGAAGCAGGATTGGGTTTTGTTCAGTTAGTGACAGGGAATCTCTAACAATGTGGTGCATTGGTTCGGAGGGTAATTGATCTAGGATTGGACGAATAACACCTTTAAAGTATTCCACTCACTGGAATATATAACTTGTCATCACTTCTGTCAAGGTAGAGGATCAAATGATCTAGTTTGGTATAAAAATTACCACAATCGACGATCGTCAAAAGTGTAATCAAACACTGAAAAGATGGTGCAATTAAAAAGTTTCCATACATAGTGCGGTCGTCCAATTGATGGAAACTGATTAATTTAGAATGACTCAATGTCCGATCGGCCAAGTTGTTATTAGATTAGCTATTTGACTTTTTGGGGAAATGGTTTATATTAAAGCAATGTTTACTGTTGAAAAGATGTACGGGGTGATAGAGAGTCCCGGAGCTAATATCAGGCCAAGCAATGCGCTGATTAATGATCTCCTCAATTTACCTCCTGGTGAAAAAGTTGGACTGCAGACAATTGAGCCTACAGTAAGAAAAGCTGGATTGATGCTTGGTGGAATCCACTTTGAGTTTCACAATATCGGTAATTACTGGGAGGAAGTTCTAGAAGCTTGCACTACAAGTAACCTAGAAGTAAGTTACCTTGATGATATTGAATTACACAAAAAAGCCAATATGGAGATACTCATAGCAAACAGGGCCCAGAAAGGGTTAGCAGCGCATTGGTCTCAACAATTAAGTACTGGCAAACTTAAACCAGAAGTTGATAGCAGAGATAAGGCATATCAACAGGCGATTTATGAGGCCACAATTAAGAGTAAACATGCATATATGATAGAAAGGCAGAATGAAATGGTTCGTAGAATCGTTCAAAATGAGCCAAGGTTAGTAGTCGCCTTGCAAGTTTTTACCGATTATTTTGCCAGTGACCCTGTTGCTTTAGGCGATAAAGGTGTGAAGGTTGGTCAATATAGAAGAGAAGAGGTGCTAGCTAATCTTTTGGATCCGACAGAGTCAGTTAGGGCTGGACTCTCCAGATCAATTCCTCCGGTAGGTTTATTATCCATAATAATGCCAGTGAGACTTGTGGAAAGGCAATTCAATGCAGTTACATTGGGGCGAATTCTTCCAGAAGGAAATCCGGATTTTATTGGAACCTGGAGCACTGTTTGTCCATCTGAAGGGCTTTTTGAAGTCTATGTAAAGCGAGTAAAGGACGGGGAAGCTTTTGGTGAGATCTATGACGGATTAGGTAAAGCCAAATTTCATGGTCGTATTGATGATAATTTTCAAAGAGGAAGAGTGAAGTTTTATAAAGAATATGACAAAGATCAATCTTTAGTGTCAGTGGTGAAAGAGCGAATGATTTATCAAGGCAATTTTAAAGATGGTATTTGCAGAGGGGGATATTTTGTAGAAGGAGGTAGGTTTAAAGGGAGATTTACCATGAACCCCGGATCAAAGTTAGTAATGTGATAAAATATACTTATGACAAAGATTATTACAGATCCAAAAATTATGCTTGGAAAACCAGTTATTGAAGGTACCAGAATTACTGTGGAGCTAATCCTCAATTTAATAGAGCATGGTCAGACTATACCTAAGATTATGGATGACTATAGTCTAACAGAAGTTCAAGTTAAAACTGCAATAAACTATGCTAAAAAGCGCTTTGAGAAAGCCTACCCTCCTCAAGTTGCAGTTGCCCATGAAATTTTTATTGGACGAAAACATCGGTAAATATGTTGCTGTTTACTTACAGAAATTAGGAAATACTACTTCTAGAATTCGTGAGATAAATCCAGGAATAGAAGACGTAGAGGTACTAGCTTTAGCAGTTTTAGAGGATATTGTATTAATTACTTCAGATAAAGATTTTGGCCAATTGATTTTTCAGGAAAAACTTCCTCATAAGGGAATAATTTTCTTAAGGCTAAAAGATGAATCTACTAGTAATAAAATTAGAGCATTGAATGATATTTTATCAAAACATTTGCCATTGAACCAAGATTTTATTACTATCTCAGAAAAAAGCGACGGTAGTTTTAAAGTCAGAAGAAAATAAGGGGGAATTTAAACTATTCCTAAGCCTTCTCTGATTTTTTTATCATAGGCTAGGGCTTCTCTTCTGGCAGCTTCGGCAAAATCCTCACCGCTTGAGGCATGGATAATAGCACTGCCATTGTTTATGATAATTCCCTGGTTGTTGCTGTCAGGAGCGAATTTTAAACTAGCTTCTAAATTACCACCCTGTGTGCCGATTCCCGGAATTAAAAACGGCATATTTGGAGCTAATTTTCTAACTGGAGCAAAAGCTTCAGGATCTGTAGCTCCAACCACTAGCCCCATTTGGCCATTTTCATTCCATCTCTTGGAAGCTAAATAGGCTACCATTTCATAGACAGTTACTTTGGTTTCCAATAATGCTAACCCTTTTTGTATGTGACCATCATTTTTAATATCAAGCAGTTCCCACATATCTTCTTCTGTTAAGAGTTTATCGTGTGCTGCATCTGTTGGTCTGATTGGCATATCTTGCAATTCTTTAGAACCCGGATTAGTAGTCCGACAAAGGACAATTAAGCCTTTATCTGGATGAGTAGCTTGCAGTGAAGGAAAAGTATCTCCGCCAAAATATGGATTAGTGGTCATTGCATCAAAACCATATCTATCAAACATTTTGTCGTAGTACTTATTAGTAGCACCAATGTCTGCCCTTTTTCCATCTCCAATAATTGGTATGGCTGGATGAAGTTCATGAATTTTGTCAACCAAGACTTGGAGCACCTCTTCACCGTTTGCCCTATTTTCGAATTCTTCACCATCCCAAAAACCTTCATAAAAAGCTAAGTTAGGCTTATAGAAACCCACAATATCTGCAGTAGCCTCAACAATAGAATTGGTAAATTCGCTAAGTACCCTAAATCGTTCACGATGATGTTTAATTTTTAGAAATTCAGGAATTTTACTATAATCAGGATCTAAACCACCGCAGAGGAATTTACCTTGGTCCCATTGTCTTTGAAGTTGATCTCTGAATGAGGGTCTAGTTTCCAGTTCTGCCATTTTAATTCTTTCTGACTATAATACTTACTATATCCCTTTGTCAAGATAGATGGATTTTGGTATAGTTAGCAGGTGAGAATTGTGCCCTTTTTTCAACCCTTTTTTATCCTAATTCTAACAAGTCTATTAATTTTTACCCTGGACTCTTTTAATTTGTTGGCAATTCCAAAGACAGCTACCTATTATATAACCAATCCAATTAGCTTTGGAATTTATAGAAGTTCTCAAACTATTAGCCGGCAATTCTATTTTATCTTCCAGTCCCGCTTTGCTGCCCAAGAGAATAAGGCTTTAAATGAACAGATTTTCCAGCTGCTTTCAGAAAATGCCCAGCTGCGCAGTAAACTTTCTGAAACCGAAAGCCAACTAGAGCAGCAACAATCCCTTGACCCTAGGACTTATAATTTAGTGGCAGCTCGTCCAATTGGACTAGATCGTTACCTGCGGATTGATAAAGGTTTAAAAGATAATTTAAAGATTAACCAACCCGTGGTTTTTAAGGATAATTTTATTGGTTTGACGACTGATGTTTCCGAAAAAGGTAGTAATGTCCGCCTTTT
>C687J35174_10005604_pt1 | contig 16490 bp, 22 predicted proteins | sample RifCSPhighO2_01_FD_35174 | JGI IMG/M metagenome (IMG submission 35174) | reverse complement strand
AAAGAGACGCTCGCGGCGAGTTCAGAAACTCGCCGCGCATCTTCGACCGAGAAGAGTCCGTAGCGCAGAACAACAACGTCAGGATTCCCTTTCACCTTCATTCCTAACTCCCGTTCCGCCCACGCCTGCGCAGCCGCTATTCCCTCCTCTGCTTCTGTTTCAATAACAAACGCGTGATGCCGTATCATTGCTTCGCCAAAATGCTTTTTTGGTAGGTATCCAAATGCTGGAGCGCGATGCCCGTGCCGCGCACGACGCAGTAGTACGGATCCGTTGCAAGCTTCGCGATAACTCCCGTGCGGCGATAGACAAGTTCCGGCATCTGGCGAAGCTGCGAGGAGCCGCCGGTGAGTATGATGCCATTGTCGATGATATCGGCGGCGAGCTCGGGCGGCGTGTCCTGGAGCACCTTACGTATCGCGTGCGTCATTTCGCGCAGTTCGCGCGCCATCGCCTGTACGAGGTCGTTCGTCGAGAGCTCAATGGTGCGCGGTAACCCCGAGAGGTGGTCGCGCCCTTTGACCGACATAGAGAGTTCTTCGTTCATCGGTACCGCCGCACCGATTTGTATCTTGATGCCTTCAGCGGTCTTGTCGCCGATGGCGAGATTATATTGTTTCTTCACGTGGTCGATAATCGCGCGGTCGAGGCGGTCGCCCGCGCACTTCACGCTCGTGGACGCCACAATGCCGCCAAGCGAGATCACGGCAACGTCTATCGTGCCCCCACCAATATCCGCGACCATGCGCCCCATCGGTTCATGGATGGGAATGCCCGCGCCGATGGCCGCGAGTATCGGCTCTTTCACCACATACGCATTTTTTGCACCGGCTTTCAGCGCCGCTTCAATGACGGCGCGTTTCTCGGTTGAGGTCACTCCGGCGGGCACCGAAATAAGCATCGTCGGCTTAAATGGATTTCGACCAAGCGCTTTTTTCATAAAATAACGGAGCATCGCCTCGGTGACGCGATAATCCGCGATAACACCGTCTTTCATCGGGCGATACGCGATGATGTCCTCCGGCGTGCGGCCGATCATCCGCTTCGCTTCCGTACCGATAGCAAGAATCTTATTGCCGCCGTGTTTACCGTGTGCCTTACCGACGGCGACGACCGATGGCTCGTTGATAACGACTCCCTTCCCGGGTACGAAGACGAGCACGTTCGTGGTCCCGAGGTCAATGCCAAGCTTGGGAGAAAAGAAGGACATTGAAGCCATCATAAGTGGTAGTATGTCCCCATGCAAGGAGAAATGAATTTCGTTATTGAGGGCGGCAAACAACTCTCTGGAAGGGTGGAAACGAGCCGCTCCAAGAACGGCGCCGTTGCTCTCTTAGCCGCTTCACTCCTGAACCGCGGCCGGACGACACTCCACCAAATGCCGAAAATTGAGGAGGTGAATCGGCTCATTGAGGTGCTTCGTTCGATCGGTGTCGATGCCGTGTGGGAGGGTTCGAGTGTCATCATCACTCCGCCAGAAAAAATCGATGTCGGGCTCATCGATCGAGACGCGGCGACCAAGACGCGTAGTATTCTTATGTTCATCGGTTCACTGATCCATCTCTTCAAAGATTTTGAATTGCCGCAATCGGGCGGCTGTACGCTCGGGCTTCGCTCGGTGCGCCAGCATCTCTGGGTGCTCGAAAAATTTGGTGTTTCGATCGAAACCTTAACCGACCGGTACCATATCCGCCACAGCGCTCTGACGCCTGCTACTGCAATTCTCTACGAAGCGAGCGACACGGCAACCATTAATGCACTGCTTGCCACAGCGAAGCTCCCCGGCACATCGACTATTAAATATGCCTCGGCGAACTATCAGGTGCAGGAGGTCTGCGGATTCCTCAAAGCGCTCGGCGTCGGGATCAAGGGCGTCGGCACGAGCGTGCTCACCGTCACCGGCGTAGCCGACATACAGAAAGATATCGAGTACGCCGTTGCCGAGGATCCGACCGATGCGATGTTCTTCATCACCGCCACCGTGGTGACCAAGAGCGCGCTCACCATCCTCAAGGCGCCTATTGAATTTCTCGAGGTGGAATTATTTGTGCTTGAGAAGATGGGCCTACGGTTCACCGTTACTGATGCGGGTGTATCGGAAAATGGCATCACGAAACTCGCTGATATTTCAATCCTGCCCTCCGAGCTCGTCGCCTTCCCTGAAAAAATCCATGCGCGCCCCTATCCCGCGCTCAACATCGACAATCTTCCCTTCTTCGCCGTCATCGCGACACAAGCTAAGGGCACGACACTTATTCACGACTGGTCATATGAGAAACGCGCGATTTATTACACAGAGCTCGATCGTCTCGGTGCGATAACGAACCTTCACGACCCGCATCGCATCTCCATCGAGGGCCCGCGAGACCTGAAGGCGGCAGAGGTTATCTGCCCGCCGGCACTGCGCCCCGCAACCATCATCCTTGTCGCGATGCTTGGCGCAAAGGGACACTCCACACTTCGCAATGTGTACAGTATCAATCGCGGATACGAAAACATCGTCCGGCGCCTCCAAGAGCTCGGCGCCTCCATCGAGGCGACATGAAATCTATCAGCGAGATTCTCCCCGACATCAGGAAGAAAGCGGCGGAAGCGCCGAAGGGACGGAAGCGGAAGACCGAACGCGGCGAGCTCATGCATTTTTTCCAGCGGCATTTGAACTATTCGCGCAAGCAGGACGGGCTCGCGCCGATAACCATGGCGCATCTCGGTACGGTATTGGAGAAAATACCTACCAAGGATCTCTATTACCTCAAGAGCGTCTGCAGCCAAGCAAAGAATTTCAGCAAAAAATTCTGGTGGGAACTGGACCCGACGAAGCACCCTCCACTCTAATTTTTGGTATAGTTCGCCACATGAAAGAAATCGTGCAGGATGACGCACCAGTGTTGCGTGAGGTGGCGAAGCCGGTGCCGGAGAATCTTTTTGGTACAAGCGAGCTCGTGCATCTTGTGGGCGATATGTCCGAAGCGCTCGATGCCTTCCCCGAAGGGGTCGCACTTGCCGCACCCCAAATTGGCGTTTCGTATCGGCTCTTCATCGTGCGAAAGGATCGGACCTTCCCTCCTCCGGCAAATGTCCCGAAGGGTGTGTCATTACCGGAACGACTGCCCGAGGTCGAGGTGTATGTGAATCCAGAAATCGTGAAGACGTCACGTAAACGCGCGAAGGCCGACGAAGGATGCCTCTCGGTCCATGGCGTCTATGGGACGACCACGCGGCATGAGCGCGTAACCATCAAAGCGCGGCGCCCTGATGGCTCGCACGTGCAGCGTGGGGCAAGCGGCTTACTCGCGCAGATATTTGAGCATGAGATCGACCACTTGAATGGCATTCTCTTTACTGACCATGCCGAACATCTTATTCGCGTATCGCACGGTTCCTCACATCCTTTTGTATTTTTCGGCACGCCAAAAGTCGCGAGCGATACGCTTATGCATCTTATTGAAGACGGTTTCGTCCCCGCCGTCGTTGTCACCTCTCCTGACGCTCGGCGCGGCCGCGGCCTTGAGCTCACTCCTTCGGAAACAAAAGTTCTCGCACGTGCGCATGGCATTCCGGTATTCACTCCGGAAGCATTGGACGCGGAAGCTATTGCCGCTATCGGCGCATACGAATGCGAATACGCCGTTGTCGTTGCCTACGGGAAAATATTTCCCGAAACACTCATCGCTACCTTCCCGAAGGGTGTGCTCAATGTGCATTACTCGCTCCTCCCGAAGTATCGCGGCGCGACGCCGGTTGAAAGCGCCCTCCTCGCAGGCGAAAAAGAAACCGGCGTGACGATACAGAAAATGGTGAGAGAACTCGACGCCGGCGACATCCTCGCACAAGAAGCGGTTGCGATCGCACCGAATGAAACCGCTCGTGAGCTCCGACCGCGGCTCATTGCGCTCGGCGCGAAGCTGCTCGCCGATACTCTTCCGGCATTTATCGCGAGCGAGATAGTTCCCATCCCGCAGGACGCTGCGCTCGCCACGCGCGCGCAGAAACTAAAAAAAGAAGATGGACTTTTAGCGCTCGATGCTCCTGCCGAGGAGAATTGGAATAAATATCGTGCATTTGCCGACAGTATCGGCACCTACTTTTTCAAAAATGGGAAACCCAGCACCAAATCAGATTTGGTGCTGGGCAAGCGCATGAAAATAACAAAAGCCTCGTTCAAAAATGGGGTATTCAACATTGAACGCGTCATCCCCGAAGGGAAACGGGAAACGAACTTTGGCGCTTAACGTCCGAAACGGAGCATTCGCTTGAGCGCGGCACCTCCGCGCTTCAGGAGCCCGCGTTCTTTTCCTCGCGCACGACGCACTTCACGCATCAAATCATCGCGAACCCTGTCAATCGCGCCCTCGAGCGTGTTGCTTGCCGCCTCGGCGCGAAAGAGCTTCCCATCAACGGAGAGATTCCCCTCGGCACGATATCTGGCGCCGGCACGCTCGACGGCAATCGATTCTTCAATTTCGCATGATAGTGTCGCGGGGCTCGCAGAACCCGCCATAAGTTTCCCAAGTGCAGAAAACTTCCCCTCAATAAACTCGCGTGTCGCGAGCGTGAGTTCCTGATGCGTCGCCTTGATGGTGATATGCATACTTGAGAGAGATTAGCTGGTAACGCTTATCATTTTAACGTGCGAATGATGTCCTGTCAGGATGCGTACGTTGCCGAACGTCTTCCCTACTCGCGCTGCGACGATTTCGCGCACACGCTTGTTCGCACGATTCCCCGTCGCAGGCTCTCGTACCGTTATGACGAGCAACTCATCTTTTTCTTTCACACTTTCTCGCTTGCTCCCCGGTGTTACGAATACTTTGAGGTACATAGTTTTATAAAGTGTTAATTTTTGTCCTATAGGATAAAAATTAGCACATCGTTATTTTCGAGAATATCGACCGATAAGTTCCGTCTCCGCAATGAGATGCGGTGCGAGTGTGGAGAGCACTTCCGCCTTTGTCGCACCTGCAGGAAGCGATAACGAGTCGGAAAGTGCATAGAGCTTGAACACGTAGCGGTGCTCGCTCGGCTCATAGTGCGATGGCGGACAGGGACCGGTGTACCCCGTGTTTCCGGCGCCATTTAATCCTTCCGTGCCGGCTGCGCCGCCTTCGGGAACGCTTGTCGTATCGGCGGGAATGTTGTAGAGCACCCAGTGATCGAATACTCCGTCCGGACGCAGCTGTTTCGGCACGTCCGGGTCGTCCACGATCAGCACGAGGGACTTCGTTCCGTTCGGCACATTCGAAATGGAAAGTGGCGGCGAAAATGTTCTGTCTCCGTCGCAGGTGTACTTGGATGGTATCCGCCCGTTGTTTTCAAAAACAGAACTCGAAAGTGAGAGAGGCTCGACCATGCGCCTATTCTAACATTGCGATAGATGATTTTTCGGTTAGAATGCAGGAGTTCGCAAACATATTCCGGAGTAGCTCAATGGTAGAGCATCTCGCTGTTAACGAGGTGGTTACAGGTTCGAATCCTGTCTCCGGAGCAAAGGTTGACAGAATACATATACCGTGATACATAACAATACAGAGCAAGCTGTTTAGGCTCGTTGTATTTCTGAAAACATTTTTCAAGGAGAACGAAATGCAAGTAGAAATGGAATTAGTACTGATTCGCGCTTACCAGCTGAATTTGTTTTTCATTGCGAAAGATTTGATTGAGCTCCTCAAGCCGACACTTTCGGACGTTGAAAGGATGTATCTCATGGAGCACGGCCCTGAAATCGTTCACCAGAACTTCCTCCACGACTACTACACCGAGCCTGGCGGTTGTACGGAAGGGAAAGAGGCACGACGGACAGCGGTCATGCTCGAAAAGTTGGCGAAGGAAAGGTTCGACAGAGCGAACGTGCCTGAAGAGAGACGGAAGTTACTAAGCGAGCTCCTTATTACCACCGGCATCGAATCATTGCATCACTTCCCACCGAAAAAGGAGAAGGATGTCTTCTACCATATGAATCAATGTTCACGTGATGGAAGGTTTCGTCGCTTCAAGGAAGTCGCCGATTTTCTCGACGCTCCAAGCGAAATCAAGTCGTTCTTGACTCTCCTAAATGAGCAATCCGACCTGCTCGCGCAGAAACCGGAGCTCAAGAGCGCGTAGTCTCACACCGCCGCCGTAATCGAAAGCCGCCCATCGGGCCAAGCTTTGTGATGCGGTGGTTTTCTTTTTAATACAAAACGAGTTCGAACATAATCCGTTTGGGGAGTATAATTGTAAAAATGAAAAATTTTGAGAAGCCCCTACAAGAATTCAGCGGTCAAGAATTATTCGATAGAATTAATCAGTGGGATCCGAAATTTGGCATCCTTGCCTATTCAGAAGGGTTGACAGAAACATTGAAGTATCCTAGTTTGAAAATTAGGACCAGAAAGGAGGTGAAAAATGAGCACACCGCGATGTACGGAAAAAGTACCTGCCCGACACGAAGCAACGATAACTGAGGTCATTATTGACCCCGAGACCAGCCTTGAGTTTGTTCGGACGACCTGCAAGGGATGCCGGCAGTGGGTAAAGGACCAGCCACTGTTAAATCGGAAAACCGGAGAGTGGCGTAGGGCTACCAGCCACTAGATCGTCCAGAAGCCGTCGCTTCGCGGGCGGTTTCTGTTTTTATATTGCAAAGGTTTGAGCTGTCTCCACTGACACTAGGATCTTCGTTGGTCTAATTTTTCTTTCACATTCTTGAGCATCATTTCTATCGTCTCGAGCTCTATGACAATGTGTTGTACGGTCTCTTTTTCAGAATGTACTTCTTCTTCGGTTTTTTCTGCGAGCTTCTTCTCTCGATTAAATCCCGATAAGATAATGCTGTCCCCCACAAAGAATGAGACCATGAGTCCGGTCATAAGAAGGATGGCGATACCTATGATCATAGACATTGGTCCAAAAAGTACGGGGAATATCTCCGCAGTTTCCCACACTCCTTTCCAAAAGAGGATGATGCCGACACCACCTACAATCGCGTACGTAATTGGATAATGACTGAGCTTGATCCGCGTTCTATCTTCTAGCTTGTCAAAAAAGGTAATAATTTTTTTAATCATATGCGGTTTGTCTTACAATATGCGAATAAATTGAGAGGAGCGCAAAAAGAAGACTGATGCAAAGCGGTCCGAGGAACACTCCTGCGGGTCCGAAGAACGCAAGCCCGCCGAACACCGACAGGAGCACTACGAGCGGGTGGAGTCGCATGCCCTTCCCCACAAGTTTTGGCCCCAAGAAATTGTCAATTAATCCGACGGCGAGAACGCTCCAGAGTAAGAGCCCTATCGCGGGCGTCGTCGCACCGATGATGAACAAGTAGGCAATGCCGGGTATAAGCACGAGCGAAGTGCCGATGCCGGGAATAAGGGCAAAAAGCGCGGCCGCCACTCCCCACAGGATGCTGTTTGGCACGCCGAAGAACGTGAACCCGATCCCTGTCAGTATGCCTTGTATGACGGCGATCATGAGGCTCCCGCGAATGACTGAATTTACCGCGAGTTCAAGGCGCGCGAATACACGTTCGTCGTCAGTGTCCGCAAGCGGGCTCACGGTAATAATCATCTGTTTGAGTTTTGCCCCATCACGAAGCAGATAATAGAGCGCAATTAAGAATATGAAGAGATCGAGAAGCAACCGGGTGGCTCCTCCAAATACTCCACCCAGGTTCTGAACCAACCATGCGAGGCCGCTTTTTATATACTGATCAACGGAGGCTGAAAAATCCGTTCCGGACAGCGCAAGGCTCGGTGCGTACTGCGCCACAACGTTGTTTGTATATTGAAACACCGTTGTAAGATATGTTTTCCCGCCGCCGTCCGAGAGAGACGTGTAGAGATGTTGTGCGTCGCCTGCTATTTGTATCGTAATAAAGGTGAGCGGCGCCAGAATGCATACGACCGAGAATATCATCGTGGCGAACGCCGCAAGTCCCGGAGAACCGCTCATGCGACGAAGAATACCCCTGTAGAGAGGACGGAGTACCACGGCGAATACCGCTGCGAGAATTAAAACGACGAGAAACGGGCGGAAAATAAAGAAAGCCACTATAAAAGAGACAACGATGAGGGTGATGAGGAAATAAAATCGCATTACCTTCGCGTTCATAACCCATAGTATATAGGTTTATTGCCAAATTGGATACACGTTGGTTCGAATATCCCCTCTCCAGCGGACATGCGGTAGAATGGAGTGAAAACATGAACCACACTGCATCGGGCGGGTATGTCGGGCTTTTGGTTTTACTAATTACCTTTCTTCTCGTGGCGCTCTTTCTCTGGCGAATTGATTTATTTTTCGGTGGCTCTGGACAGAAAGACCTACCGCCTATAGAGCAGGATTTGAGCGCCATTAAGGCGGCGGAAAATGCTAAGCGAATGATAGAAAGTACCTACAACCAGCAACCGCGAGACAGTGGGTACTAAAGTAGGCGGGCGTTTCTTTATGCCAAACCGCTCTAGATGAGCTTTACATTTTCCGCTGCCGCTTCATCACTGCGAATCTGCACACTTTCAGATATCGTCCCTCTCATCTCTTTCGCGAGAAGAGAGCGCGCGGCGAACATGCCGGTAACGAGTGCCACGATACCGCCAACCGCGAGTCCCCACCTTCCGCCCGCCGATTCACCAATAAAGCCGATAATCGGGCCGCCGATCGGGGTTGAGCCAATCATTGCTATTCCCCACAGAGCCATCACCCTGCCGCGCATTTTAGGTATGCTCTCGAGCTGCAGCATGGTATTCCCGAGCGACGTCACATTGATGGAAAAGAATCCTACTACTACCATGCCGACGGCCGCAAGCAAGAGCGTCGGCATAAGCGATGTCGCGATAAGACTCGTGCCGAATAACACGATAAATATAATTAGGTGACGTGACGATATAGTGTGACGTCCCGCAGCGAAGAGCCCTCCGATCACCGATCCGATGCCCATGGCTGCGAGCAGCAGCGCATAGCTCGCCGCAGTACCATGAAATGTTTGTTCCGCTAACAGGGGAAGACTGACTTGAAATTCGTAGGCAAATGTGCCGATGAACGCCATCATAAGGAGTGTATTCCTGATGAGCGGCGAGGACAGTACATAGTAAAATCCCTCTCGTAATTCCCCGGACTTTTTTGAAGCTTGTGGGGCGATGTGCAACTCGCTCTCACGCATGCGGGCAAGCATGAACAGAACGGCAATGTAGGAAAGAGCGTTCAATAAAAAACAAAAAGCGATCCCGACGCCCGCGATCAATACGCCGCCGATCGACGGTCCAACCGCGCGCGCAAGATTATTTGCAGTGGAGTTGAGACTAATCGCATTTTTAACGTGGCTATTCGGCACCATTTCGGATACAAACGTCTGTCGCACAGGATTATCGAACACACGGACGATACCCAGACCGAACGCAAAGATATATAATTCCCACATCTGAATCGCGCCGCTAAAAACGAGTATACTCAAGGCGAGTGCGAGTAACCCGAACAACGACTGGGTCCAATAGAGTATCGTTCGCTTATCAAACTGGTCTGCGATAAGACCGCCCCACGGACCCGCCACGAGCAAGGGTACGAATTGCAGCGCAACAACGATGCCCAATTGCGTACCCGAATGAGTCAACTCCAAAACGAGCCATCCAAGCGCTACCGTCTGCATCCATGTACCACACTGGGAAATAGCCTGACCGATAAAGTACAAGCGATAATTTCTGATACGCAGTGAGGAGAATGTCGTGCGTCCAAAATGCCTAAGAGTATCCATAACGAGATGACATCATGTTGTTTCAACGTAACAGCGGATCTCCTCGCACGCAAGTTTTCTCTGCATTCATTTGATATTTATCCCAAACGGAAGTACTCTTTTGGGAAGTTTGGGATGGCCCAGACATGCACATTGGGAGACGTCATGCGTACTAGGAATGATTCGGACAATGCCCTTAGTGCGTGTATTTTCTGCCCACGACCGATCGGGCCAGATGATGCGCGCGTTTTAATCTACATACCAAAAAACCCGCCTGGGCATCAAGTGGCGAGGTCACATGTGACCTGCTGCGAGCAGCATCCTCTTCAGTATTTGAACCTCATGAAGAGGGTTCTTGGTCTCGTGGACTCGCACTCATTCGTGAGACAAAAAAGAGCTCGTTTCATGTTGTTGGAAGTCTTCGGGCGCGAACAGACGAAGAATTAATTCGTGTCCGAATGAATAGATGCGAACAGTAAGCAAAAAGGCCCGAACGTAACAAAAACGTTTTCGGGCCTTTTTTATCCCTTCTTGTTGGCTTGCGTGGTGAACAACGCCGTCACGAGCCCGAAGAGAATTGCAAGATACTTTTTGGCGCTCTCGAGAAAGACGTTCTTCTTTTTTCCCGCCTTCCTTCTCGCCCTCGCCGCGTGCTCCCGCATCGCAGCGAGTTTCAATTTTTCCCGCATTGTCTGCATTTTTACTCCCTTCACAAACGTGGAGGATTCCGTATTAATTTAATCACATACCGTCTCTTCTTCCAAGCGTCTTATTCAATAAAAATTGACAATGTACGTTCAACATAGTATACTACTTGTTAGGAAGCAGATCCGAAAATTAACTTTATGAGAAAGGAATCATCATGACCGGAGTAAGTGTCAACGTTCACGTAACCGAATTCCCAAAGGTAGGTCGTGCAAGTCAACTGTTCATGATGTTAAGTCTTGCGCTCCAGACAAACAATAAAAAAGCGTGCGACGAAGCTATCACGGAGCTTGAGCGAATGCGCGATTTTCTCGAGCGCTTTACAGCGATAGTCAAGGCCACTAAGTCGGCGAGTCCCGTCGAAGTTCTCAACCTCGTGGCAAAAAAGCAGTTCAATACTCTTACGCAGATAATGCACGCTGTCTTTCTTTGCACGGTGACAGCGCATATTCTGCAGCAAATACATTTTGGACTGCTAGGAAGTCGGCCGCCACAAAATCAGGGGTCGTACCGGGTGGATTCGAGCAAATTGCACTGAACAAACGATACGTCGATGCCGCCTTTCTTGGGCGGCATCTTTACGTTTCATAATCCTTGTTACCTTTATCAAGGTATGCCATAATTCACTCGGTCGTGTTCATTGGTATCCGACCGAACTCCACCCACAACTTCTACAAGGAGTAACGAAATGCATAATACACGAATAAAAGCGAAGGCAAGATGGGAAGCGGGAAGATTATTTCTGCGACTTCGAAACAAACCACAGAATGAAGGTGTCATCAAAGTCTTCTACGCGGAACGGTTCCCGCGAGGTGAATGTCTCGTCTCGATTATGTGGCCAATAAACGAAATGGACGACGCGAACTTCAAGAAGGTCATGGGCGTCGTTATCGCTGCATATTTGAAATGTCATCATTCGCCGGTGATTGTGAATAGCAGGAGAAAAACCTGTCTGCGAACGATCTATCGATTTCGTGGTATTAGGCAGGGCGAGAAAGAACGCCTGCTTAGAACCGCCAAGGAGCTCGCTCGGTGGGCAGAAAGCGTGTTTGAGATGCCGGCAACTGTTTCATCCGTGTCCGGCATTGTGGGCCTGCGATGGAGAATGCGGGCGTTGAAATAGGTCAATGGATTTCTGAACGTTGCCAGCATCTTTTTCGCTCCCTACGGGGAGCGTTTTTTTATCTAATGGTTTTCTTGATATTTTGTCGAAACGCGGGAGTATCCTTGTGACCATGACTTTTGACGGCATGATAGACCGCAATTGGATATACTTCTCTCATTGAACCACTGATGGTAAGGGTGCACTTCTTTTTGCTGGGGAACTTTCTGCAGTCTGCTGTTACTCTTTTTGTAGCCATGATGTTCTAGAACTAGGAATAAGGGGATTATTATACACTCCCATGCTGCAACGCAAAAGGGATTTACTGCGATGGGGACCGCCGTCGAGGCGGTCCTTCTCTTTTCCCTACTCATCTCCACCCGCTTGCCGTTTGAAGGAATATATGAGCTATACTTACAGATGCTTGCACACGCGGATGTGCAGTTTACATTATCACATTAGCCTTTCACGTATGAAAAGAAAAGTAGTTGCAATGATCGGAATGGTTGGACTCCTTGCAGCGGCGGGAGTCGCGTTCGCGGAGACAGACAGTATCGGAAGCACTGCAGAATCAGCGAGACCAAAGCCGATGGTGCTTGAAGTGGGCCCGGGCGGCAAGGTGCTGATGCGAGGTATCGTTGGTTCGGTTTCGACCACTTCGCTCACGGTAAAAAGTTGGGGTGGAGATTGGATCGTACAGGTGTCGGGTAGTTCGGAGATATTGCCGAAAGCGGCGAACCTCGTGGACTTCAAACAGGGTGATTTCGTCGGCGTACAGGGAGTGGTGAACCAAAGCGCGAATTGGACTGTTGATGCGGAGATCGTGCGAGACTGGACTGCTCGAAAGGCATTGGGGGAAGAAATCAAACAGAATACGCAATTGGTACGCGAGGAAATGAAATCGGGAACCCCAAGGAATTTTGAAGGCACGGTGAGCGATCTTGATACATCAGCAAGAACGTTCATGCTCGCCGGTGAAGAAAAAACCTACTCTGTCGTCTTGACGACTGACGCGATAATCCTCAAGAAGAACCGGGCAACGCTCGACTTCAGCAAGGTACAAAATGGCGACCGGGTCCGTGTCTGGGGATCAGTGGCGAGCTCGACTATCACCGCCTCTGTCTTCAGAGATGTCTCCCTATAAACTATAAAAAGGGGGCTTCCCGCCGCGAGGCAAGGAAGCCCTAAAGTCGCGGCCGTGCTAGGGAGGAGGTGCACTGGCCACGACACCTGCTCGTAAGGAGGAGAGTACGAGAGGGAGTCGAATGATACCTAAATCATGAGCTGCTGGCAAGCGGTCGGTGTTGTTTTATCTTCGAATGCATGGTACTATCATCACCTATGCGAAAATCCCCCACAGAATCAAGGGAGAGCGAGATGCGGATATCTCTTGCCGATTTTCTGAAATCCTACAACCAAAATATGCCTGCGAGCTTTCCGCGGGTTTCTGTCGCGATGTTAAAAAAGTTTAAAGACGAACACCCGCTCCTTTTTAAGCATGGCGACTCGTGGTCGCTCGATGAGCATCGGAAAAAGATTATCGATTGGCTCCCTCTCAACAGCACGACGGCACCGCTGCGGTAGTTGTCCCCCGGTTTTCGATACGCCTTTCACTCATTCACGCCTGTTCTCCTGTGGAATAAGCCCATAATCGCGCGGGAAAAGGTATTGTGCGATTTTGAATATGCCATACGCCATGAAAGGAGCCGCAAATACATCAATTGAATAGTGGATATGTGAGAGGAGGACCGCAACGCCGAATACGAACGATAATGATACAAGTATATAGCGCACGCACGGAACATCCCAGAAAATAAATGCAACAAGAAGCGGTAGGCCGGCATGGCCCGAAAAGAATAGACCGGTCTGGAAATTGAGATAGAGATAGATAGCGTCAAAGAACCCGAGCCCCGGCGCTATGTTGTCCGGATGAATGCCCACGTGGGTAAGAGAAATAAAGAGCGCCCGGATGATGATGAAAAGCGCTAATGCCTTGAGCGTGAAGAGCACGTAACGCGGTTTTGAGAAAACAAACAGCGTTCCGAGAACGATGGATATGAGCGCGCCCTCGATGATGATGAAGTTCAAATCAACGACGGGAACATTGTCCAAGATGATATCCCCGACATGATTGGAGGTTGGGCGCAGAGAATAGGCGAATGCGTATACGTTGGCAAAATGCTCAACAACGTAGGCGATACCAAGCAATGCGAGTGCGGTCAAAAGCGAGGGCAATCTTTCCCGCCCAAACAAATCTTTGAGGGCAAAAGAATCCTGCTCTGGCATACCCAAGTAGTGTATACCAAAAATCTAATGAGACGACCCACGCTGTTGAGGTCGTGTTGACAGACAAGCGGGGGCCTGCTATTCTGGGCGCATCAACCAGCGCTGGGTCCAGAGAAGTGGGATCGAGCTTCTAACTTCGGCTTACTGATTTGATACATTAGTCACATATCTAGTCTCACTACAGTATGCAAAATGGTACCGTAATCAAGAAGAACGATAAAGGCTTCGGCTTCATTAAAGTCGACGGCGCGGCGGAGGGTTCGAAAGACCTTTTCTTCCATTCCAACGAGCTCCAGAACGTTACGTTCGATGAGCTCCAGGAGGGCGACAAGGTTTCTTTCACCATCGGCGACAGCCCGAAAGGCCCGAACGCTCTTGGCGTCAGCAAGGTTTAATCAACCAGATCGATGCGAAAAAGCGCCCCGCTCATTGCGGGGCGCTTTTTCTGTGCGGTATGCTGTTGGCATGTCCGCCGAGTTCGCGCCAAATAAAGGAAAAAGTATCAACACGGTTGTTCAAGGTGTCCGCTACCTGCGGCTCCCTGTGAAGACACGCCTCATTGAAGTCGGAGACAATCTCTTCGAACTCCTTACAGAATATGTCGCGCCGCATCTTCTGCCGGGCGATATACTCTTCGTGAGCGAAAAGATCGTCTGTATCACCCAAGGTCGCATTATTCATCGCGATGCGGTACAGACTTCGTGGCTTGCGCGTTTCCTCGCGAGCAAGGTGCGTAATTATTCCGGTACGCCTCAATTTCGCGGTCTCGGGCACGGCACCGCGCCCGCGATGCAATTGCTCATAGAAGAGGCAGGATACCCTCGTGTTCTCTTTGCTGCAGGAGTATCGGCAATGACGCGTCCGCTCGGCATCAGTGGCGCCTTTTACTACCTTGTCGGCAAGCAGGCCAAGTCGATAGACTGCCCGATGTCTTGGACGATTGAAGAGTTTAAGGAATATGCAAAGCGTGCACCGCTCCGGCCGGGCGGGGTGGCGCGGGATATTAAAAAGAAGTTTAATGTCGAGACCGTCATCGTCGACGCGAACTACCGCGGTGCCTTTTCGCTCGGGAAATCAACCTCTGCCATTTCAGAAAGATTCATCCGCGAACTCCTGCGCGACAATCCAGCTGGCCAGGACAACGAGATGACGCCGTTCTTCCTTGTTCGCAAAGCATGAGTCGACGATTGACCTTTTTTCCAGTACGAGCTATAATGATGATTGGTAGAAGTTTTGTCCGTAACCATCAAGGAGAATCTGGTGAAAAAAACCACCAAAGAAAAAGCCGCTGAAGAAGCAGCGCGGAAAGCCGCGGGGAAAGTGGGCTCTGTACGCATCGTAGGAGAAGGGGTTCCCTTCCTTAAGACTAAAGATCAGTTGGACGCCGTTCGCTCGGGGGCGGGACTGGTCAAAAAGGTGGGGAGAAAGAAGTTAATCTTCCCTATCCAGATCGGCTTGCCGGAAACGCTCATGCGGTAGCAAAAAACCATTCCAAGAAAAGAGGTAGGAATGGTTTTTATTTTTTAATGCAGGGACGACGGATCGAGTTTGAGGGGTCAAAAGAAAAAAGTCCGTAGCTGACATAGCTACGGACTTTCGGCACGAGCTTCGACAATGAGAACACGTCTCTTTAAGTTTGCAAGTGCTTTGAGCTTATCGAGGGGGATCTGTAGCGTCTGCGGCACCAGCAGTACTTCTTTACCAGAAAGGTACCTTTGTAGAACAGCAGACCTCAAGCTGATGTAATGAGCGGTGAGTGCCTTTCCGTATTCTGTATCAAACGTTCCGTTCATTCCCTCCCACAGGACCATGCCTTGGCCAATAGATTCCAGAAGAAAATAGTCAACGACTATTCCCGTCTGATCGGGACGATGGAACTCTTCGCCATGACCTTTGAGCCACTGACACGCAAACTCGGCACAACCCATCGGACGTTTTTTATACACAGTGCACCCTTTCTCTTTCTCTCGAAATTGGCACCATTTTCCAGCTCGTTTCTTCAGCTCGCTTACCGGATGTGTTTTGCAACATTCGGTACACACACCGCAGGTTCTGTTATTTATCATGAGTACCTCCTTGTCTAGCCCTAACCTAGTGCCAAAGAGTAAGGAAGTCAATCACACGTTATACTTCATGTTCGTTTGTCGGATTTGGGCCACTCAATAAGTGTGCCTGCTTTGAGCTCCATCGGGTCAGCTTTACGGACGTAGCGCCAGTTCCCTTTCGGGACGAGATAGTAATGCGGGAGAACGCTCAAAGCGTCGGCGATGTTCCATAAATTTTTTTCGGCAGTAATCCATTCGGTGTTGAACTTCTCTGCCCCCGACGGAGCGCAGATGCGGCGCAGATCAAGCGGTTTTGAGTAGCATTCAAGTATTTTCTCCCCAGTAGAGTTCATAAACCATTCGTGGAAATAGGAGAGGACAAGCTCGCGCGGTGTGCGATACACCGGATCGCGGAATCGTATTGAGGCGTGATTCGTTTTGCTAATAGCACCGTAGCAGCCGCCGCGCTTATAAAGCGCGACCACGTGGTCATCGTCACCATATCCCTCCCGTGGCGAAATATTCATAATCAGGGGCGGCTCGCCGTGGATCCAGAGCGCAGCGGCTGCAAGGAGTGATCCCTCGATGCAGTGGGCCTTCCCTTCTCGCAGGATACGGCGCGGCGACATATGGGTGTCGCCTTTCT
>C687J35174_10005588_pt1 | contig 16520 bp, 14 predicted proteins | sample RifCSPhighO2_01_FD_35174 | JGI IMG/M metagenome (IMG submission 35174) | reverse complement strand
ACCTTCCCCGAGCCGTCGGAAAGAGTCAACCGCTCGCCGTCGTTATTTAATCCTCCCTGTCCGAAACTACCGAAAAAGTCCGCATTTATATTGCTTATTACACTGTCGTCGGTACGCTCAAGCAGAAAGAAACCACCCGCCGGAATGACCGTTCCGTCTTTGAAAACAATCTCCGGGGATTTGTCGTCCGATTTCAGAGTCCAGCCGGAAATATCCATGGCTTGGCTTTCGGCATTATAAAGCTCAATCCATTCGTCGGCCGAAGAAGCGTCCGTTCCGGCCCAGGCAATTTCGCTTATCGCCACTCTTCCGGTTTTCAAAGCGGAGGATAAAAGAGCGGAGGTTGACTGTTTGGCATCGCTTGTTTTTTTAGGTAACAGAGTTGGTGACACAGAAGGTGTCGCTGGTGTCTTTGGTGTCAGAGATGGTGTCTTTGGTGGTGTCGCAATTGCGTCACCCCGTGACACTGGTGATGTCACCTCTGTCACCAGTGGAAGCTCACCGGTTTTACCACCAATTAGAGCTGGTGTTTCTGCCACTTTCTCATCTTTTTGTTCATTGTTTGAGTTTCCAATGGAAATTCCGAGCAGCCCCAACACTTTTGTAAGCCAATTTTCTTTACTTTCCTGTGGTTTTAATAAGGTGTATTCTTTTCGAGCCGCTTCGGCTTCTTTTATAAATAATCTCAACGCTCCGGTGGCATTGAGAACTAAGTCTTTTGATAACCTTTCCCAGTAACTATTGAGAATTGAATTGTCGTGTGTATCATCAATAAGTGTTGCTTTTTCTATTTTTATAATATTTCTTGTTATGTGTACTTTTAATTTGGCCAATTTTACCAATTGCCCATTTCTATCATAACCAAAACCAAAAGTTTCTCTATCTATTAACTTGGTTATTATAATTTTAGGTTTTTGGTATCTATTTTTATTTATTGTATCCTCGCTGAAAAAATAATTGTTTGAGTAATTGGCCAAATTATCAAAATAGCTTGCTAAGCCGAGCTTAAACACGGGTTTTTGTTTTTGCTTAAATAATTCTTGGGCGAGATTTAAATTTTCCGGCGACCATTTAGCCATTGTTTTTTCATAAGGACTTTCCGTTCCCGACCAGGGCAGGTGAGTATCGCCCCGCGTGTGCTCGGGAACATTGGCGTCCTCAAGAAGATGCAAGGTATGGCCAAAAGCAACCATCGCCCGCCTCCTGTTCCCTTCGGCAAAATCTTTAATCGCCCTCCCGTAAGAATAATCGGCATAAACACTGTTTTCGTTGAAACCTTTAGGTATCTTGGTAATCGCCTGGTCAACATTGGCAAATGAGGCCTGAAGATTTGGATTCAGCGCCCATTCTTTGGAAGTGTTGAGACCCGCCCAGCCGGTATTGTGGACCGGGTCGTAAAAGTGATTCATATACCTTGGCGGAGTGTCTTCGTCAACCGTTCCTTTGATAAGCCACTTCTTGTCTTGTTCCGACAATTTTTCGTCGGGAAAATTCAAATTGTAAAAATCCACGATTTCATCGGTCAAAGCGGGATGAGTAGTGCGCGAATCGTAGGCAAACGCGTTTGTTGAAACCAAAAGGGCGCCAATAAGCGCCCCTCCTACTGCAATTTTATTTAATTTTTTTCTTCTCATAAAACGCTTATTTTCCAGATATTAGTGGCCGTATTTTTATTAAAAATAATCGAATTTTTATATGTGCCCGCCTCTAAATAAAGTTTTTGCCCTTCTAAATCAGCTTGGGCTCCGTTTGTTAATTCAAATTCATAAGAAAATTCTTGAATTGTTTCGGCCGTTTGATTAATTTTGTTCCACTTTTCTTTTACTCCCACCTGTTCTTTAAGAAAATCCGCCAGCAAATTTTGTTTTTTATATTCCTCCAGCGTCTTTTTCCATTGCTCCTGCTTGTTCAGAACAAAATATTTGCTGGCCAAATCAATATCTTCTTTGCGCAGAGCGTCCAAAAACATATCAAATGTTTCTTCCGGCGTTTTTCCACCGTATTTGTCCTGGCGGTATGGCCTTTCCAGCCGCTCCTGAAGCATTTTTGCTTCCCATTTCACTTTCCATTCGCCGATATACGGCTGCCCGTAAAGTATGCCCCACAAAACTCCGGCCGCCGCTAAAAGTAAAACAGTCGCTCCATACCATTTCCCGGCAAAATCTTTCAGCCCCATAAAACAAATACTGTGGATTAACGATGTTCGACATCGTTAATCCACAGCCTTAGCATAGAAACTTTTAACCTGTCGCAAAAAGATTGCGGCCATTAGGTCAAGGAGGGACATGACCCGACGGCAGCGCCTCTCACGACAGATTAAAAATTTCCATTTTTCAATCTTTTAAATTTTTAAAAATCGTATTCTAAACGGCTTAACCTTGTTTAATCTCTATTCCCGGTTACCCCCGCCCGTTCTGTCTTAATAATGGGTTTNAGTTTTTTCAGTGCGCCGCTTGCTTCCGCTTGTATAAGCTCTGTAGTATCAAACTGGAATTTCCTCGTCAACACCTTGCAATACCCAAACTGTGGATAACCTGTTGACTAACGATGTCGAACATCGTTATACTTTGCCCATGGAAATTTATCATATTTTAAACAGGGGTGTCGATAAGCGCCAAATTTTTATCGATAAACAAGATTATCTGCGGTTTATTCACGATATGTATGAATTTAATGACTCCGAAAGAACCGAAGCAAATTACTATAAATTCCGTGAATATGACGCCAGCGGTAAAATTACCGGAAAAAACAAAAAGCAAAAAAAGAATATTGTGGATATTTTAGCTTTCTGCCTTATGCCAAACCACTACCATCTCATAATTTCGCCGAAAACAGAAAAAGGTAACTCTCAATTTATGAAAAAACTAAATGCCGGATATTCCAAATATTTTAATCAGAAATATAAAAGAACGGGGGCATTATTTCAGGGAAGATACAAGAGAATATTAATAACTGATGATGACCATTTTCTTCACCTGCCATTTTATGTGCATTTCAACCCGTTAGATTTATCTTATCCCGAATGGCGGGAAAATAAAATTACCGACCCCAAAAGAGCGTTGGAATTTTTAAAATCCTACCGATGGAGTAGCCATCTTGATTATTTGGGAATCAAAAATTTTCCATCTGTACTAAATATACGGCCGCTAATAGAGATTTTTGGAAATTACAAAGATTATCAAAAACTGACAGAAAATTACTTAAAAGACATTCAAATAGACGCTGAAACCACTTTGGAGTAGGTAGATTATCCACAGTTTTCCATTAACGATGTTCGACATCGTTAATGGAGTTTGCGGACGAGAAGATTGGCCAAGTGAAGAGAGTCAAAGGTGCCGGCATCTATCCAAAATTTTTTAGCCTTGATAAATTTCATTGAATTGTCATTGACATACCAATTGTTTACGTCGGTAATTTCATATTCGCCTCGAGCAGACGGTTTGAGGGTTTTAATCACATCAAAGACGCGGTTGTCATATAAATACAGGCCGGTAACCGCCCAATTAGACGGAGGATTTTGGGGTTTTTCGATTATTTGCTCCGCTTTTTTACCCCTGAATTTAACGACGCCGAATCTTTGAGGGTCAGGAACTTTTTTCAAAACAACAGCGGCACCTTCGCCATATTTGTCAAAATCGGAAAATTCTTTTTCAAAACTATCGCCAAAAATATTGTCTCCCAAAATCAAAGCAACTTTGTCGCCGGCGGCAAAAGACTTAGCCAGGTTTAGTCCATGAGCAATACCTTTCGGTTCCACTTGAATCGTATAATAAAAATTGACGCCGAATTCTTTACCCGAACCGAGCAATTGAACATACTGTTCGGTGTGTTCGGCGCCACAGACAATTAAAATATCTTTAATTCCCGATTTTTGCAGAGTTAAAATCGGATAAAAAATGAGCGGCTTGTCGCCCACGGGAAGAAAGTGTTTTCCCGTAACTTTTGTGACTGGCCAAAGACGCGTACCTTTACCACCAGCCAAAACAACACCTTTTATCATGACTTAATGCGATTAACTGGCAGAAGCGGAATAATAAACCGCTCTGCCAATGCCTAATTTTTTCGTTAAAAAACCGTCGTCAACCAGTTCTTTCAAATTTCTCTTTACGGTCCGGACAGATAAAACGCCAAATTCTTCCGTTATTGTTTTCGCTCTGGCTTGGGGAAATTTTTTAATAAAATTTAATATTTTTTTCTTATTGTCGCTTAACGGCCTGTTTGTTTTTTTGAAATTATTTAGGACAATTGGTTTCGGCTGTGGTTTTGGTGCGGCACTTGTATCCTGCAAAAGCGGTTTTTCCGCTTCGGCTTTGGAGTATGCTTGTTTTTTAAGCTTAAGAATTTCCAGTTTAAGGGCTAAAATATTTTTTCTTGCCAGAGAAAGGGGATAGTCATTAACTGATTTATAGTGTTCAAGGTGGTCCGTAAAATCTAATATCGAATTTGCCGCTTCAAGTAAATTTTCAGTGCTATATTGTGCGACGTCATTCTTGGTTACGGGGAGAGTGCCCGCATTTACGTTGATGGTGAATTCAACATATCGGGAAGCAAAAATGACTAACTTTTCATAAAATTTCTTGGCCAAAAAACCGTCTTTTAATGCCGGAAAAATTCTGACCAACGCTATTAATGTAACAATAAACGGGCCGCTTCCCTCTTTCATATTTAAAAACTCTTACTTACTTAACTTACGGACTACGGACTAAATTTGTTGACAACCTGTGGACTAACGATGTTCGACATCGTTATGGTTTTTGAAGGTATTGTTTTAAAAAATCATCAATTGTTTTAGCGCCGATTAGATAAACTTTGCCGCTTCTTACAGATATCAGACCAAGCGTTTTGCCGTCATTACCGATGGCGCTTCCTCCGTTCAGAGTGTTTTTTAATTGCGTATCTATAATAATGTCGCTTCCCAAAATATAACTTACCATAGCTTTCTGGGAAAAAACAACAGGCTTAGATAAATTGAGCAATTTGCCGACGATAAGCATTTCGCGGCCGCTTTGATAATTGGCGTAAATATCAAGTTCTGGCACGTTAAAATTTTTTGTCAAATCACCAGTTTGAAATAACACTAAATTTTTTGAGTAATCACGGCTTGCCGCTTTTCCCCGCAATATTTTGTCCTCATACAAAATCTGATAGACCGAAGCTCCCGTCGGCGCGGTATCGGAAGACGTCATAAACAACCCGTCAGACGACACAAAAATTCCACTGCCCTGCTTAAGCAATTTCCCGTCTTTGAAGGTTTGGATGGCCGCAATATTAAGCGAACTTTTAATTACGGTTTTTTGCCAAAAATCAGAAGGAGTTTGACTAAGTGAAGGAGAGGAAATAACCGTCGGTTCAGCCGGCTCATGAATAGTCGGTTCGATTCTGCCGCCGTTATTTTTATAAATATCACCGATTTCAGCCCCAAGCCGGCGTATTAAAAAACCATCCGCCATCCCCAGTTCAATGACAATAAAAAGAGCGATAAAACCACCGGCTATGCCGGCACACATAAATGCAAAATATTTTTTAAATACCGTAAATATCATTTTTCCTCTTCGAAAACTGCTTTAAAACGACGCCCCGCAACTCATAAATTAAGCTAAAATCCAAAAAAATTCAAGACTCGTGAAATAATCCCCGCGCTCGTTCCCAAAATTCCGGATGGCCGCTTTGTTTCATCCAGTACCACCATTCGGCGCCCCACAAATAAAAAGAGTCAAATCCGGTTTTGCTTGAAAAATTTATCATTTCGTTAAATTTTTCAAGGCCCATTCTTTCAAGTTGAGTATCAACCGGAGTATCTAAAATCGGCTGTAGAAGCCATGGTTCAGTTGAAAGTTCAATCACGATTGACGGTTTTTCTCCATAAATCAAACTGATAATGTTCTTTTTTATTCTGAAAAACGCTGGAATTACAGGATAGCGCAACGGACCGATTGTCCGGTTCCAGACGTATAAATACATAGTGGTACCGAAGGCATCGCCTTCTTTGTACGCCCTGAACCAGCCACCAAATTCACCGCTATCCGTAATCATCACCGGCCTTGCGGGATCGAGCCGTTTTACCAGACTTATTTCTTCCCGCAAAAATTCTTTGTTCAGCTCTCCGCAGGCCGAACGGCCGAAAAATCCTAAAAACGGCTCGTTCTCAACCTGCCAGTATTTTAGGTTGTCGTAGTTCTTGTATCGGTCGACGACCGCCGTTATATATTCAAGCAATTTCTCGTTTCTAAATTTTTCTTGGTTTTGTGTTTTGAGATTTGAGTTATAAGTTGTTATCCATTCCGGTTCATGGCATTCCGGCCAGCCGGGAAGACGGTGGCCGACAGCCAATATTACCGAGGCATTCCTTTTTTCAGCTTCTTTGAATTGAAAATCAAGCTCTTTGAAATTAAAAATATTCTCTTGCGGTTCGGTCAGCGGCCAATGAGCCGAAAATCTAAAATTTCTCACGCCCAAATCATCAAGCATTGCAAGATAAGTTTCTTTCCAGTCCAACTTAAGTTCGTCGGCGTGAAATCGGCTGAAAGAAACACCGTATTGGGGCGCACTTCTGTTTAAATCAAAATCTAATGAAAACACCCATAATATTAATAATAGAAAAATTAAATAANCGGTAAATTTTTTCATTTAAAAAGCNCCAAAAAACCAACGATAATAAATCCTATTCCGAGTAATTTATTCAACAAAATTTTTCCGCTAAGATTTTCAGCNATACCAGGCACTTTATTCCGTAAAATAACGGCCAAAATGAATACAAATAAAAATTGAGTGCCCAATAGCGCGCTTACCAAAGAAACATCGCCCAGCTTAATTGAATAATAAAGCAAAAGAAAACCGGCGCCCGCCATAATTTTGCCGGTGACAAACCAAAACTTGGAAGATTTGGAAACATTTTTCAAAGAAGCCGCAATTTCCTTTCTTGCGCCGTAAAACATAAGCGACAAAATCCCGGCGCCCGCAAAACCCATTCTTGTCCAAAATATTCCGTTTATAAAATTCGCTTCGTTAAATGTCCATTTTAAAAGAACGAGCGACAAACCGAAAAACAAACCGGTCGTCAAAGAATATTTGAAAATATTTCTTTTAATTTTGCCTAAGAAAAATATACCGGCGACCAACAACATAAAAGCAATCTCATTTGAAAAAATAAATTTATCTTTTAAAATTAAAAACGAAAATAGATAGGTAAAAACAGCGCTAAGCACTCCCGCGTTTGTGGCGGCAATGGAAACATCGGTTAATTTGACTGATTTATACAAAAAAATCAGGCCTCCAAAAAAAGCGGCTCCGGAAATGAGGGCAATGATAAAATAAAACGAACTTACCCAAATCACTCCGACCGGAAGCAATAATACGGCAATGGAACTTAAAATGGCCACCCAAAACGCATAAGCAAAAGGCCTCGGAATGGGTGAAGATAGAAGATATTTATCAATTATAAAAACGATTGCGTTTATAAGATAAGCGGCGAGAGCGATATACAACCACAACAAAATAATATAATGCTAATCTACAAATCTTATGCCAATCTGCCAATTTACAAATAAAATTTGCCCTGTTATTTGTGATTCGCAATATTCGCATGTTATTCGTTGATTTGCATTGCGTTCTCTTTACATATCTTAGCATATTCCAACGCCGAGGGACGAATTTTGCGCTCTCCGCCGGCTGGCGGAATTTTGTAATCAATCTCAACAAGGCCGAAGCGGGGCGCAAAACCTTTTGCCCATTCAAAATTATCCAAAAGCGACCAATACAAATACCCGCGAACATCGGCGCCGTCTTGAATGGCGCGCCAAACCCAACACAAGTGGTCTTTTATGAATTTTTCTCTTTTTTGGTCGGTAGAATCGGCAATGCCGTTTTCGGTGATAAAAATAGGTTTGTTAAATTTTTTGAGCTTCATTAAACAATGATAAATACCTTCGGGATAAATCTCCCAATTCATCTCTTCGGCAACTTCTTGTTTTGATAATATTCCGTAGGATCCGGGTAATCTTGTGATAGTATAGTAATTTAAACCAAGAAAGTCCTGATAGGGAATGGCCTTGCGCCAAAAATAAAGATTCCATAAATAATCTACTATCCGCCCAATCCCCAAAGCTTTTAATGCTGTGCCACTCACAATATGAGAATTGTTTTCAACGACCCCAACGAGAGGGTTAATATTGTGCGACATACCAAGTTGGTCTTGGCCATATTCATTAAAAACCCTATTTTTATAAATCTTTTTGATTTCGCGATAGGCGAGCATGTGAGCATTAAGCATATTGCGTCTGACTTTCAAAAAATCTAACAAACTTTTGTGCTGCGGCGGCCAGTATCCTCGCAGATAAGATAGGCCGGCATACACATTTAATGGCTCATTAAAAGTTATCCACAACCCCACTCTATCCTTTAAGTTATCCACAACATACTTTATATATCTTGTAAATATCTCTGGGGATTTTTTATTTAAAAATCCACCCTTTTTCGCAAACCAGTCCGGATTGGTAAAATGCCAGAGCGTTACCATCGGCTCAATTCCCCTGTCGCACAATGCCTTAACTACATCAATATAGTGTTGCATCGCCTCTAAATCAAATTTCCCCTCTTCCGGTTCTATCCGCGACCATTCAATTGAGAAACGGTGGATATTCTGGTTTAATTTTTTGGCAATATCAAAATCTTCTTCGTACCGAAGATAACTATTGCACGCCTTTCCGGAAATGTAATTTTCCGGCTTAGATGTTTCTTCTTTTATTCGGGCGAGCGCATTTGAGTACCGTCTTGCCGCTTCATCGGCAAGACGCGCGCTATTCGCGCGCTCCCATTCCGTCCAATCATTGTGATTATCCCCCTCAATCTGATGCGCCGAAGTAGCGCTCCCCCACTTAAAGCCCTCCGGAAATTTTAATTGTTCCATCGAGAAATTTATTGATTACTTACTCCCAACAGTTCCACTTCAAAAATAAGAGTTGAATTCGACGGGATAAGGCCGTTGCCGATATTCCTGTCGCCATAGCCCAAAGCCGGAGGAATTATAAGTTTCCTTTTGCCCCCGACTTTCATTCCGGCCACGCCTAATTCCCAGCCTTGAATTACCTGACCGGCGCCTAAAACAAATTGGAAGGGCGTTCCCCTGTCGTATGAGCTGTCGAATTTCTTTCCATCAGCCAATGTGCCGACATAATTTACGGAAATCTTTTTTCCGTAAATCGTTTCGGCTCCTGAACCAACCACAAGGTCCTGTGTTTTCAACCCGCCTTCAAGCTCGATAATTTTTCCCGTTTCCGGCGTCGGCGCAGGAGTGGGGGTGGGACTGGCGCTTGGCATCAAAGCGCCGGTTGGCGCAGAGGCAGTTTTAGTTTTGGCGATGAAAAGCCAGACGGCAATGCCGATAAAAATTATTATTATTGTAAACACTAAAACTGTTTTGGTCATATTAATTAGGAGTTGGAGTTAAGAATAAAAAATTAAGAATTTTATATTGGTTTATAAATCTCCGGGTCAATTATTGTTTCAAAACATGTTCTTCCCAAACTATGCTGCCAATTTCGTATTCCTCCAAAACCAACCCTGTCTATAACCATCGGCTTAACCGCTCCCCCGCTGGGATATTGCTCGCCGGTACTTCCGGCACTTACTGTATCAAATACGGCGCACAATTCAAATTTTAAACTGCCCAAAACCTTGTATTCATATGAGCTCTTGGTTTCCGGGTCATTAGGTATGCTGACCCCGAAAAACGAACCGGCCAAATTATCAAGATTAACCGGCAATTTTGATTTTCTCTGCCAATAATCAATCACTTGGCCCTGAATCATGGATAAATCGCTAATTCTTCTTTCGTCAAGACGCTCCAGCCGTCTTGACGCCGGCGAACCGGCAACGAAAAAACCAAAAACAACAGTTGCCGCGACTATACCCATAATTACCGGCAAAAATATTTTAGAACCGAAAATGGTTTTGGGGCCATTCTTGTCGGGAATTTTTAATTGCAAAAAATAATTATAAAACACGGCTCCGGCGATAAAGAAAATGCTTAAAACCTTTAATAAAAATCTAACGGTTAATTCGCCGTTTAAATATGTCTGAATCAAAACTACCAAGTCGCCGATAATGACCAGGGCGGCCGCAAAAACTGTAAAATACAAAAGCCATTTTCGTATTTTTAATTCCATTTTTTCCGGAAATTGTTTGATATCTTTATTTAAAAACCAAGAAACCCAAACATAAACCGGAAAAACAACGATTAAGGCGGCAAGGGCGCGGCGGATAAGGTCATAGAATGAGCTGCTGCTCCAATAATTATCGGCTAACGCGTCCGGGAAATATATATTTATGTATTGAAATAAAAGAGTGCCGAAACTGATGGCGCTCACGATAAGCGCAACTACAGCAAGCAAATGCATAAATGTGTCGCGCGGAAGATTTTTGTTTATATCGGTTATCATACTCAAATTAAGAACTTCTGAAGTTCTAGTTACACACTCCGGTTGTTGAAAAACAATTAGGACAAGTATGGCAAGAACCGGCCCGGAACATCAACGTACCGCATTGGCCGCATGCCGGCGCGTCGGAATGAACGAACTCGGTTTGACCGATTTTGGTTTTTTCGGAAATTTTGGCCGGAACAGTCGGATTAGAAGAAATCAAGCCGGCCAAAATTTCATCGCTTGAGGGCTTAGCTTCAGCCGCCGCTTGCGGAACAACGGCAGTGTCGTGGCTGGAATTACCGCCAAATATTTCTTCCCTGTCTTCGGGGCTCAATAATTTTAAGCCCAAATATCGGGAAATATAATCAACAATTGATTTGGCAACCGGAATCTCCGGATTATTGGTAAAACCGGCCGGGTCAAATCGCAAATCTTTAAATTTTCTGACTAAAGTTTTCAGCGGCACTCCCGACTGAAGGCATATTGAAATCAGCATGGCAATGGTTCCGAACAATCCGGAAATGGTACTGCCTTCTTTAGCAATGGTGATGAAAGTTTCTCCCGGTTTTTGCGTACCCGGATAAAATCCAACCATCAAATAACCTTCAAACCCGCCCACGGAAAATTTATGGGTGATTGACGGCCTTTCGTCGGGAAGCTTGCGTCGGGTATAGCCGTTGATTTTTTCAACCAAAACTCCGTCGGCTTCCACTTCGTTGGAAACGTTCAGCGGTTGAATTGATTTCGAGCCGTCCCGATAAACAGCTATCGCTTTCAGGCCCAGCCGCCAACCCTCAATGAAAATGTTTTTTACGTCTTCAACCGTGGCGCCGGCCGGTAAGTTGACCGTTTTGGATATCGCACCGGAGATAAAAGGCTGAGCCGCCGCCATCATTTTAACATGGCCCATGTAATGAATATTTCTGACGCCGTTTTTAGCCGTAAAAGAACAATCGAAAACCGACAAGTGTTTTTCGTCCAGATGCGGAGCGCCTTCTATGGTTTCACGTTTCAAAATGTAGGTAGCAATATCGTCAATCTGCTCATCGGCATATCCCAACCTTTTCAGCGCCAGCGGCACTTGGCCGTTTACCAGTTTCAAAACTCCTCCGCCGACCAGTTTTTTGTATTTTACCAGCGCCAGTTCGGGTTCCACCCCCGTCGTGTCGCAGTCCATCAAAAAAGCGATGGTTCCGGTCGGAGCCAGAACGGTCACCTGTGAATTTCTGACGCCGTACTTGCGGCTTAAATCCAAAGCTTCGTGCCACACCGCCCTCGCTTCTTCCCGAAGGTCAATATCGGCTAAATTTAATCCGGCCGATTCGGAATAAAGACGGTCAGATTCCCCGGTATGCTTGGCTATCACGTTCAGCATCGGCAGCCGGTTCAGCTCATAGCCGCCGAACGGTCCCCGGACGCTTGCCAGTACCGCCGACATTCGATAGGCCTCCCCGCACATCAGGGAAGTAATCTGGCCGGCCACCGCCCTGCCCTCATCGGAATCATAAGGCCGGCCGAGAACCATCAGCAAAGCGCCAAGATTGGCGTAGCCCAACCCAAGTTCCCTGAAATTCTTGGCATTCTCGGTAATTCTCTCGGTGGGATAAAAAGAATTGCCGACAATTATTTCTTGGGCCGTTATCATTGCGTCCACCGCTTTGCGGAAAAGAGCCGTATCGAACTTTCCGCTCGGTTCTAAAAATTTAAGCAAATTCAGCGACGCCAAATTGCAGGCCGAATTGTCCAAATGCATATATTCCGAGCACGGATTGGAAGCGTTGATTCTTCCGCTGTTCGGGCAAGTGTGCCATTCGTTAATGGTAGTGTCATATTGAATGCCCGGGTCGGCGCTATGCCAAGCGGCATCAGCGCACCATTCCAAGATTTCTTTTGCCCTTACTGTTTTTAACGTTTCGCCGGAAGTGATAGCTCGCAAGTCCCAATAACCGTCCGCCTCCACCGCTCTCATAAATTCGTCATTAACTCTGACTGAATTGTTCGCATTTTGATAAGGCAACAGCGTGTACGGGTCGAAAATGTCCGCTTCTATCGAATCGCGGATGCCGCTTTTGGCCAAAGCCTTGGTCATGTCTTCAATAATTTTTTTACAATAAATAAAATTCCGGATGTCGGGATGGTCAACGTTTAAAATGACCATCTTGGCCGCCCGGCGCGTCGTGCCGCCCGACCTGATTGAATTGGCCACTCCGTCGGCGCCTTTCATGAAAGATACCGGCCCGGATGACGTACCGCCCTTAGAAAGCGGTTCAAGGGAAGAACGCAAGTTGGAAAGATTGATTCCGGAACCGGAACCGTACTTAAAAATCCAGCCCTCGTTTTTATACCAATCCAGAATGGATTGCATATTGTCCTCGACCGAAAGGATGAAACAAGCGCTGCATTGCGGTTTCTCATGCACGCCGACATTGAACCAGACAGGGCTGTTAAAAGCCGCATATTGGTTTATCAAAAGCCAAGTTAAATCCTGGCTGAAGTTTTCCCCGTCTTCCGGCGAAGCAAAATAATTATCCTTCACTCCCCAGGCGCTGATGGTTTTTGCCACCCGGTCCACCATCTGACGGGCGCCGTGCTCCCGCAACGGAGAATCAAATCGGCCGCGGAAATATTTGGAGGCTACAATGTCGGTCGCCGACTGACTCCAGAAATTCGGCACCTCAACGTTTTTCTGTTCGAAAACTACAGTATTGTCTTCTTTCGTGATTTTGGCCGTTCTCGTTTCCCACACGATTTCTTCATAGGGGTCGCCCCGGCCGAAAAGACGCTTCCATTCCAAACCGAAACCGGATAAGCCGTTTGCCGTTCTATTTTCATTTTTTCCGAACGAAAAAATTGTTTTCGGATTGGTGAATAATTCCATATTTTAACTTTCGAACCGAGATTAAAGATAATTTTAGCCCGCGGCAAGCGAGCTAAATTATTATTTTACAATTTTATATTACCATCTTACCGCAAACAATCTTTCCGGCGCAATGTTGATAACGGCTATTTCATTTTTCTGCGAATAAAGGCGGGGATGTCAAACTCGTCGTCGCTGACCGATGAATCAATAAGCTCCTTGACGGTCGTTGCGTTGGGCGTTGCGCCGACAGACCCGTTGCCTACCACCTTATTATTAAACAAACTGGGCATGCTGTTGGCGATAGTGGGCCTGACTGAAGCCGAATGGCCGTTGTTAAAACCGGTCGCCACGACAGTTACCTTTATTTCTCCCTTTTTAAGTTTATCGTCCAACACCGCTCCAAAAATAACTTTGGCGTCAGGGTCGATATGTTCGGTAATTACTCTGGCCGCTTCGTTAATTTCCGCCATAGCCATGTCCGTGCCGCCGGAAACATTGAACAAAACACCCTTGGCGCCGTCAATGGAAACTTCCAGCAACGGAGAGCTGATGGCCATCTTAGCCGCTTCAATCGCCCGGTCATCGCCGCTGGCCCGGCCTATTCCCATAAGCGCGGAACCCGAATTGGCCATAATTGTTTTAACATCGGCAAAATCTACGTTAATGACGCCGGGGACGGTAATTAAATCGGAGATGCCCTGTACGCCCTGCCGCAGAACATCGTCAACTATCGCAAACGATTCCAAAAGCGGAGTCTTTCTGTCTATGACCGACAAGAGACGGTCGTTGGGAATGGTTATCAGGGCGTCAACTTTTTCTCTCAAAGCGTGCCATCCTTCCTCGGCAATTTTGGCTCTTTGGGCGCCTTCAAAACTGAACGGTTTGGTCACAACGGCCACTGTTAGAGCTCCGGCTTCGCGGGCCATGTCCGCAACNACCGGCGCCGCGCCTGTTCCGGTTCCGCCCCCTAAACCGCAGGTAAGAAAAACCATATCGGCTCCTTTTAAAGGAGCCATAATTTCTTCTTTGGTGTCTATGGCGGCTTGTTTTCCGATTTCCGGGTCCATCCCGGCGCCAAGGCCGCGGGTCAGGCTTTTGCCGATATGAATCTTGATTGGAGCGCTGCTGTTATGCAATGCTTGCGCGTCCGTATTGACCGCGATAAACTCAACGCCGTGAATCCTGGCTTCAATCATTCTTGCCAGCGCGTTTCCGCCGGAACCGCCGAGTCCCATAACTTTTATTCTGGCAAATGTTTCAAATGGAGGTTTGATTTGAGCCATAAAATTTAGTTAACAGTTAAGCGACTATAGACTATGGCAAACTTTTTATAGCCATTGTCCGTAGTTCATCATCCTTTAGCTACTTACCCTGCGTTTTATCACAAATTAAAAAAGCCGGCAAGCAATTTTTTTAAGCCTGTGGATAACTCTGTGAATAAGGTTGGCTACGGCAAAAAATTCTTAAGCCAGTTCAAAACGTTTTTTATGACTCCGTCTTTTAACAATCGGGGTTCTTTGGGTTTGGCGCCGCCGCATTCTCTATCCAACCCCCAAGCAATTAAACCGACGGCCGCCGCAAACGACGGGTCGTTGGCATTATTCATCGCGCCGACCGTAAACGGTTTTGCGATTTTAACCGGCAGTCTTAATTTGTCTTTAACGAGATTGGCCAGGCCGGGTAAATTAGCTCCTCCTCCGCTCAGCACCGCGCCGGCCGGTAAAATGCTGTTTCGGGATATTTTTTTAAGCTCATCGCCAACCAGGTCAAGCAATTCGTGAACCCTGGCATCCACCACCCTAATCAGTTGTTTTTTCGGTATTGTAAAATTTTCTTCGGCGAGCAGCTCGGACAGGTCCAGAATCTCCTTTTTCCGGAAATCTTCGCCTTCCGAAGTTGAGCAGTAATTTAATTTAATTTTTTCGGCAACATCCAGGGATGTCCTAAGGGCAACCGCCAAGTCGTTGGTGATGTGTTTTGAACCTATCGGCAAAACTGCGCTGTGAATCAAGTCCGCTTCTTCAAAAACCGTCAAACTGGAAGTGCCGCCCCCAAAATCAAGATTCAACACCCCGTTTTCTTTTTGGTTTTTGTCCAAGGCCGACATGGCCGATGCCAAAGGAGCATAGACCAGTTCGACCACTCCGATACCGTTTTCATTTACACATTTGGTGATATTTCTCAAATAAGGCGAAAGACCGTCTATAATGAGAACTTCCGCTTCCAGTCGAACGCCTTTCATGCCCAGCGGATTTTTTACACATTCCGTTCCGTCAACAATGTAATTGCGGGGAATGACGTGAATGATTTCCCGATTTGCCGGCATACTCACCACGGAAGCCGCTTGAAGCACGCGGTCGATATCGTTTTGGGATATTTCTTGGTCGGCCCGTGATACCGCCACCACCCCTCTTGAAACTTGAGTCCGGACATGCAGACCGCTTACCGCCAGGTAAGCTCTTTTTAGTTTCACACCGGCGGCGGCTTCCGCTCTCTGAACGGCGGCCCGGATGTCATCGATGGTCTCTTCCATGTCAACCACCATCCCCCTTCTCAAACCGTTGGAAACCGCGCTGCCGGCGCCCAAAATTTCCGGCGCCAAAGTATCGCGGTTGATGTCGGCGATAATAACTTTAATTTGAGCATTGCCTATATCGATTCCGGAAATTAAGTAAGGGCGAGGCATTTTGTTTATTGTTAATTGTCTAAAACAATCAGCAAACAGCAATCAACAATTTAGCGATGGGAACTTTTACAATTTTACTAATTTTTTTAATATTTTTCTTTCCAGTTGAGATATTTTCTTGGCATCTTTTGCCGACTTTTCGTGGTTATAACCTAACAAGTGCAAAAAACCATGGACGGTAAGCCACGCCAATTTCTTCTCAATGCTTATATTTTCCTCCTCCGCTTCCTTTTTGGCAACAGGCAAGCAGATAAAAATATCTCCCAAGGGAAGTATATCATATTTTTTTAAAACATCAGTTGATAAAGGAAAAGACAAGACATCGGTAGCAGTGTTTTTGTTCCGGTATTTTTTATTTAAATTTTTTATCTTTGCTTCCCCCGCCAAATTCACGCTGACTTCTATTTTTGAACCGCCGAGTTTCAGCGTCTTGGCGGCTGATTCCAAAATCTTAACAAAAAAAGCCCCGCCCGGCGCTTGTTCAGAAGTAGAATTTTTAAAAACTAAATCAATCATGATAAACAAACTTTAACATAGAAAATTTAAAAACGAAAAC
>C687J35174_10005587_pt1 | contig 16526 bp, 22 predicted proteins | sample RifCSPhighO2_01_FD_35174 | JGI IMG/M metagenome (IMG submission 35174) | reverse complement strand
GGAGAGAGGGTTCGCTTTAGAAATATTAAAGATGAGAAGCGCTAACTTTAAGAAGAGAATTGTTGAAATGAAAATCGTTGATAGAAAAGGATTAGAGATAAATTCGGAGAAGATTTTGAAGAGAGGACCTANCGNNGGGTTTATTCTNACTTAAATTCTTTTAGCGAAGTGTATAATGCGCCTTGCGGTTTCAGTTCTGATTTATTAAGTTTAAAAGATTTGACTTGGAAATTTATCTGTTTTGGCTTTACTCCCTTTATATATTGTTTAAACCGTGATTTGTCTTCGATATATTTTATTCTCGCGATTGTTGCATGAGACATGAATCTTTCTTCTTTATGGGAGATTGTCTGAAGAGATTTATCAATCTCTTTTTGCAGATTGAAAATATCTTTGCCTTCAATTTTTATCCAGACTATTCTTGGCTGGCCTTGATGGCTGAACCGCCCTACTGGGCCAAGTTTTAGGTTTAATACCGGAAATTTAATTTTTTCTAAGATTCGAGTTGCTTCGTCAAGGGTTTCTTTTGGGATTTCTCCCAGAAATTTTAGCGTAAGATGAAGATTTTCTAGTTCTGTCAGCTTGCCCGTAAATTTTTGGTTTACGAGGAGGGATTGGATTCTTGCAACTTCTTTTATTATTTCATCCGGGAAATCTATTGAAATAAACGTACGATTGAAAGCATCGTTTTCGGGCATTTTTATTCTGGGACTATTGAAGCGGTGCTGTAATTTGTTATTTTTGCTAGCGCTTTAACATCCTTTAGTGTAATTGTTTTTATTTTATCTTCATATTCGTAATATTCTTCTGCCTTTCCTGTAATCTCACTGTGCATTAGTGCGTTCATTACATCCGAGCTTTCTTCTGATGAAACTTTTTTTAATCCTATTAATCGTTCTTTTGATTCTTCTAATTCTTCTTCGGTCATTTTTTCTATATCTGAAAATCCTTGAAGGATTAATTTTTTGACTTCGGGTACGGCTTCTTTAGTAGTTCCAACATAAATCGTGTAGTACGCGTAATTCTTTTCTGAATTAATTGAGCTTTTTACAGAATAGGCTAATCCGCGCTCTTCTCTGATTGTAAGAAAAAGTTTTGAGGACATTCCGTTTGCTAAATATGCATCTAGGACTTCCAAGGCGTATTTTGACTTTTCTTGCGGCAAAGGGGCGTGCATGGCAAACATGAAGTGTGCTTGGTCTACACCTGGGCGAGTTTCTTCCGATTCTTTGTTTAAAGTTATTGGAGAGATTTTCGGAAGGGATTTATTTTCTGCTTTAAAGTTTGTTTCTAAGTATTCGCAGACTTTTTCAAAGTCTGCGTTTCCTACTAGAGTAACTATAAAGTTTTCTGGAGAGTAGTGCTTTTTGAAGTAGTCGTATACGAAATCTCTGGAAAGATTTGATATTGTTTTTGTTGAACCAATAATTCCTTCACCAAGCGGCTTTTCGTATAGGTTGCCGAATATTTTCTCTTCTATAAAATAGCGAGGATTGTCGTGATACATTTTTATCTCTTCCATAATTACCTTTTTTTCTTTTTCAAATTTATCTGGTTTGAATAAAGGATTTTTTAGCATATCTACTAGAATGTCAAGGCCTGCGAAAATATGCTCGCTTGGAAGCTTGAACCAGAAAGAGGTAACTTCATTTGCAGTAAATGCGTTTAAAATTCCTCCTTTCTTTTCAATTTCTCTTGATATGTCTTCGTGCGTTCTTGTTTTAGTTCCTGTGAAGACGAGATGCTCTATAAAATGTGCAATGCCTTTGATTTCTGAAGTTTCGTTAGCTCCCCCAAAAGGGTTTGAAATTGACACCGAGATAACTGGCAAATCTCTTTTTTCCATTATGACGGTTATGCCGTTTTTGAGCTTTTTTCTTAGGAATTTCATGATTGATGGAAAGGGAAATTATTAATAAAGGTTGTTATTTTGTATAATCTATGCCGATTAATGCAGACCATCATTATTTTGAAGCTGAAAAGAAGTACTTAGAAGCGCAGACAAATGAGGAAAAGATTGCGAGATTAGAGGAGCTTATTAGGGCGGCGCCAAAGCACAAAAGCAGCGAGAATTTAGTTGCCGGACTTAGATTAAGATTGAAGAAATTTAAAGAGAAGCGGGAGAAGGCGAAGAAGTCTGGGGGCGGGAGAAAGGGAATTAAAAAAGAAGGATATCAGGCTGTTTTAGTTGGTTTGACTAAAGCTGGGAAAAGCAGTTTATTAGAAAAATTAACTAACGCGCGGGCGACTGTTAGCGCTTTTCCTTTTGCAACTAAAGAATCGACTATTGGAACAATGGATTATAATGGTGTGAAAGTACAGATTGTCGATATGCCCTCAATTGGAAGCGAGGAGTTTGATGTTGGACTGGCAAATACGGCTGATGCGGTGTTGATTGTAGTTGACAAGCTGGAAGACATTCCCGTTGTGGAAAAGAATTTATGGAGAACTATTGGAAAGAGAATTGTTGTTTTCAACAAGATTGATTTACTTAGTGCAAATGGGCTTAGAAAATTACGAGAGACGATAAGGTCTAGAAAAGTTGGAGCGTTGTTGATTTCTTGCTTTTCTGGAGAAGGAATTGATGAGTTGAAGGAAGCGGTCTTCACGGGGATGAATGCGGTAAGGATTTATTTGAAGGAGCCGGGAAAGGAAGCGACAAGGATTCCAATGGTTTTAGAAAGAGGAGCAACTGTGAAGGATGTTGCGGAGAAAATCCTGAAAGGATTTGCTTCTCGCGTGAAGGAAGCTCGTGTGACCGGACCTAGCGGGAAGTTTCCAAATCAGAAGGTTGGATTGGCGCATGAGGTAAAGGATTTGGACGTTGTTGAATTTAAGACGAAGTAGTTATCTTGTAATTAGCAGCTTTTCCATCTCTTCTTTCATCTTCTTTACCTTTGGCTGCTCGAAGTGTTTTCTTGCGGGTTCAAGGATTTTTGTTATTTTCTCTGCTACTGCTGATTTTAAGTCCATTGGGTGAAGTTTTTTGTTTAAAAAGTCAGATTCTAGCTCGGCGTATGACTTATAGAATTTATTGCCGCCGAATTTNTCTGGACGATTTACTTCTAAAGTGGATTTGTCATCTCTGAAAATAAGATGGTTTGCCCAATCTAGAACTGGATTGAATTCTGTTTCTCCTTCTGGGCAGAAGGCATTGCCGATTTTTCTTTTTATTTCTTCTGGAGAGTCAGTTATAAAAATAGCCGAGTCTGGTTTCGATTTGCTCATTTTTAGGCTGCTCCAGAGCTCTTGCAACTGCTCTTTTGGAACTGGCCAGACAGGAGGTTTACCTAGACCCAGAATTAATGGATGGTGTATCGCTATTGGTGATATTTTTTCTCCTTTTTTGTTGAGAAGAGGGCTTACTTTTATTTTTTGAGCCACTTCTCTTGCAACTACTTGGGCTTTTCTTTGATCTATGCCAGAATGGGCGATATTTACTCCCTGGATGAAAATATCAGCCACTTGCATTGGGGGATAAATTAGTTTTGCGAAGTCAACTGACTCACCTTCTTTTCTTCCTAGAATTGTTATGCTTCTTAGGATTCTTGCAAGACTGGTGTTTTTGCTTACTTCGATCATTGTTGCCCAATAATTATCATTATTATGATACAATTCAGAACCTAAAACAAATTTTATCTTTTCTGGATCGCCTCTCACGCACTTTAGACTTGCTTTTAGTCCTTCCTTGAAGTAGCCGACAGCAACTTTTTTTATTGTGTCTCGGTCACCTCCTAGTTTATCGTTAATCCATGAATGCCAATCTGCGAGAAATATTGAACAGTCAATTCCTGCATCCATGAAGTCTTTTACTTTTGACATGCAAGCTAGACCGGTGCCTAGATGGATTTTTCCCGAGATTTCAAAGCCGATATAGTGCTTTAGCTTTTCTTTATTATCTATCAGCTTTTTTAGGTCTTCTTCTGTAAGAATTTCTTCTGTATTTCTTTTTATTAGTGCTAGCCTTTCCTCTGTGTTCATCAGGCTATAAGAGGAAGAGGGTTTAAAGATTTTGTCTTTATATTTTTATTAATTTGTCTTGATCCATGTAATATCCATTGTGCCCTATTTCAGAATTCATCAATCTGAACAGGCTTTCTATTCTTTCTTTATCGTATTTGCGAGCTATGAGCGTTTTTAGAAGGTGCGCTTTTAGGCATTGCTGACAACATTGCTTTAGGGTTTTTCTTTTTTCTAGATATTGAAGAGTGACTATGGCATTTCTCGTGCTGAAGCTTTCGGCCTCTTTTAAGATTATACTTAGCAGAGGTTCTTTTTGTAATAGTTGCATGAGGTATTATAGGAAAGCTTATATATAAGGATTACTAAAATAATTTTAATAGTATTAAAAATAAAGTGTTAATAGTAAGATGTACCTCGTAAGTAAGAAAAAGGATGAAACTTTAAGCCTGCCATGCATGGAGGTTTCTCCAGAAAGTATAAAATCAGTTAGCTCTGCCCTTGCTCAAAAAATTATTAGTAAAATTGCGGACAAGCCGAATTATCCTAAAGAATTGGCTAGATTATTAAAAGTTCATGAGCAGAAAATTTATTATCACATTAAAAAGCTTGTGGGGGCGAGGATAATTGTTCCCGAAAGAACAGAGTTACATCAGGGGGCAATTGCAAAGTATTATGCTTTGGCAAAACCCAGCTTTGCAGTGAGATTTAAGGATTTTCGTAAAGCGCAGAAGATAGAAGGATTTTCAGAGAGGGAGGAGTTTTTAGATCCATTTATTAAAGATGGCGAGCTAAATGCGATTTTTGTTGTCGGGCATCCTTTTCCGCACGGGCATGAAAGAGGAAGATCTAGAGACAGCGTTTATGCTGCTAATCTAGCTTTATTTTTTGGATCGTTTATTCATTATGCTCCGAGCTTTAAAGTTAAATTTGATGTAGATTTGAAACAGGAAGATTTGAAGAATAATTTAATTGTTCTTGGAGGGCCGTTAGTTAATAGCGTTGCCCATAGGATTAATAAAAAAATGCCGATTAGGTTTGTTGGAAAGTCAATTTATAGCACAATTAGCAAGAAAAGCTATGCTTCTGCAGAGAGCGGGTTGATTGTTAAGGCAGATAGCCCATTTGATAAAAATAAAAAAGTTTTGTTTATTGCGGGAAATGGATATAGGGGAACTGGCTCTTGTGTTGTCGCATTTTTAAAATATTTTGATGAGATCGCTATCGGGAATAGCCGCGATAAGAATGTTTATGCGAAAGTAGTTGAGGGCATTGATTTGGACAGCGATGGAGTTGTTGATAGTGTTGAGATAAAAGAGTAGTTGAGGATGGTTGGAAAATATGATGATTAAAACGGCGGCTTTGATTGTCAGCGTGATTGGTATTTTTGTTTTATTGTTGATATTAAATTATCGGACTGTGGTTTTTGTTGAGAACATTAATGAACTGGAGAGCTTGGTTAGGAATACAAAAGTAAAGACTTATGGAAATGTTATTGATGAGAGAATTTATGATGGATTTAGAATTTTTAGGCTTGACAGCGATATTGAGATAGTTTGCGACTGCATTTTTAGCTTAATGGGAAAGAATGTTTTTGTGATGGGGGTTGTTGAGGATTATACGGGGAGGAAGCAGGTAAGGGTTTTGAGGATTTGGAAGAATTAATTATTGGCGAGTAGTAGGATAGTCTTAAAAGCTTCTGAGGGGTTTCAGTATTTTAATGGTTGTTGATGGCGCTGTTAAAAAAAAGATTGATTTTAGCAAGTTAGAAGTTCTTATTTCTCAAGGTGTTGTCGGGTATGCCGTGAGGGAAGAAATAAGTCTTATTGTTCTTAATGGTGATGAAGAAAATAGGAAATTAATTTATGAGGCTTTGAGGGGGAGATTGCCTAAGACTATCGAAGTAAAGGATTTTAATCTAAATGAGGGATACGGGGGCAAGGTATGGTTATTTGATGCAGACGTCCATTTGCGGGCATACGGTTTAATCTAAAAGGCCGAAGGCATCGGCCTTTTTGCCGATGATGGATTGCAGGTCTGATTGGCTTGCTGTGAAAATATTTTTTAGTGATTTGAAATGCGATAGGAGTTTTTTTGCTGTGGCCGGACCTATGCTTGGGAAGCCTTCTAAAATAAATTGTTGCTGCTCGGCTTTCGATTTAAATATTCTTGATGGGCGGAGGGATATGTGGGATTTTGGCTGTTTTTTTGCTAGAAGAGCGAGGTAAGTTGCCGTGTCTTTTTCGCTTTGCGTGAAGATAATTGGGACTTGAAATTCTAGTGCGATTGAGAGGATGAAGCCGCGAAATGCGTTGTCATGAATAATTTCTGAATTGTAAGGAGAGGATTCAATGCCTTCTAGAATTAATAAGTGCTGCGGGTATTGTTTTAATTCTTCTAATTGCCTCATTATCCTCTTGCTTATTATTGAGGACTTAAAATCCTGGATGGTTTTTCTTTCTATTGCCGTGTTTTTTATGAGATAGTCTGCAATGGGAAGATGTTGGAATTGCACTCGTATACCTTGCGGGATAAGATGGGATACCACGAGAGAGTTTTTTTCGTGATTGTCTACGATTATAACTGGAGCTTCTTTATTCTCTTTTTTTACTTGGCTTTTTGAGAAAATGTTGAAGAATGGCATTTTATTTTATTCTTTTAAGCAGTTCTTCTCTTACTAAAGCTTTCTTTTCTTCCGATACATGAAATAATAATTTTTCGATCATTAGCTCTGAGATGGTGAATATATAATTTAATTTTATTACACTATCTTTTATTGCTCCTTCTTTTTTGGATAAAGAAATGCCTTGCATTTTTAGATTGCTTGTTATTCCCGCAACTACAACATTTCCCTGTTCCTGAAATAATACCATTGCTGGCCTTTTCTTAGTTTCAAAGGAGTCTATGAATTGCATTTCTGCTAATATTATGTCTCCGAATTTGTACATTTTTAAGATCTTTCCCAGTCTTCATCCTCTTTATTATCCCATAATTCCTTCATTTTTGGCTGTTGTATTTTGTGCAAGAATTCGTCATACTGATTTCTTTTTCTAAGCATGATAAACAACTTTGCCATCTTTTCCAATAGCTCATTGTAAGTCTGCCTCTCATATTCTTTTGCTTTTTTTAGAGTTTCTATTACTTTTTTTTCCAATAGAATTGTAGATGTTTCTGCCATATATAGTCAATTATACATTGATATATAAATGTTCCTATCTGAAGTCTAATAGGGACTTTTCTTTATTTTTGTTGTTTTCCATCTCATCCCTAATCGTGTCCAGAGTTTTATACATTTTCTTTTCTCGGGCGATAGAGGCGTAGTGATGCGCCTGATCTCTGGTGTCTTTCGTTATTAAGATGAACAGCTTGCCTGGGGCAAGCCTTGCTGTTCTTCCTGTGCGCTGTATTTTTCTGATTTCAGATGGGATTGGCTCGTAGAAAAATACGGCATTAACTTCCGGGATATCTAGCCCCTCCTCGCCAATTGAGGTAGCCGCAAGAATATTAATTTTTCCTTCTCGGAATTCCTGGATAATTCTTTTTTGATCTTTTTGGGATAATCCTTGACTGGCTTTTGATTTTGTTGCCTGGCCTATAAAAATTGAGGGCCTTGATCCCGGAATTGATTTAAGGGTTTCTATAATTCTCTGAACGGTTTCTCGGAATTGCGCAAATACAATAATTTTTGAGTTAGGGTTATTGGTGAATTCGTTTTCTATTAGAACTTTTAATTCTTCAAGTTTTGGATGTTCTATTTGTTTTTCTTTTAGTTGCTTTAGCGACAGAAGAGTGGCTTGAAATTCTGGACTATTGACGAGAGTTTGGACACCTTTAGTTTTCTTTTGCTCGGCTTGCTGTTTTAAGTTTTCTAGGTAGAGTGATAAGCCTGAAAGAGTTTGAGTTTCTAATAGTTCTAGGGCGTGGGATATTTTTATTGCTTGGGCGGTGAGGGACATACCTGCAAGGGCGTTGAAATTTCTTGCGCTCGCTTGCCTTGCTAGATTGGCTTGTGTTTTTAACAGGGTTATTTTGTTAATTGGAGGAAAAATAAGATTCCTATTTTTTAGCTGGTTTATTTTGTTATCATAGATTGTTTTGAGAAGTGTTTTTATTTCTATGAATTCTTGTGGAAATGGAACTTCTATTTTTTTAAAGTCTAACTCTTGGAGATAGGGCTTGACATCATCTGAAGAACGGGAGCGGATTTCTACGTTTTCTATTGAAAGATGATTACAGATTTCTTTTACTTTAATTGAATCGTGTCCCGGAGAGGCGGTTAGGCCCAAGATTAGAGTATTTTGAGATTGGATTTTGTAGAAGTTTACGACAGAAGTATAATCATAATTTTTTAAACAGCGGTGTGCTTCGTCCATTACTAATAGAGAGACTTCGTTTAGATTGTATAGTGAATGATTTAAATCGTTTGCAATGCATTGAGGGGTTGAGAAAATTATTTCTGCTGTCTGCCAGATCTTTTTTCTTTTTTCTGCGGGGATTTCGCCTGTGAACAGTTGCAGGTCCGCAAAAAGCTCTGGAAGAGCTTTTTGGAAAGATTGAAAGTGCTGCTCTACTAGCGGCTTTGTGGGGGCGAGCATTAAAATTTTGGATGTTGGAAATTTATTTATTCTTTCAATTGCGAGCATAATTGCGATAAGGGTTTTTCCTATCCCCGTTGGCAAGACGACTAACGTATTCTTGGTTTTAGCGGTTTCAAATATTGCTTTTTGATAGTCTCTTGGACGGATGGAGGGGTTTAGCATGATTTGGAAAGAATGTTTGATGATAAAAGGTTTTTGGTGTCGGCAGTTATGTCAAGATTCTTGACATCTTGCTAGGCCCTAGATAAGGATTAGAGCGAAATAGGCGAATAGAAGAGTTATGATTGAAAGAGTTGCCCATAATATTTTTGATCCGAAGAAGATTTGTGTGCCGTCTAGTTTTGAGATTGGGATGAGATTAAACATGGCGTAGTAGGCCGCGTATTTTGGAAGGCCTGCTAGAAAAGGGATGAAGTATGAAATAAATGAGAGGATTAATAGGGCGGATATTCCTGCGGCACCGATTAGGCCGTTATGCCAGTCAGTCATTTCTGTGTAAGAATAAAATCCAAAACGCTTTGCTGCTCTGCGTTTTAGGGCAGAGGTTTCGTATGTTAAGAGAGTCATAGGTTTAAAGATGCCGAGAGTTATGACATTTAGGAAAAGGGGCAGAATGACTCCTGCGGGAATTGGTTTTTTAAGATGGCTTTCCGGGCGGAATCCAAATCTCTGCCATTGCCAAATTTCGTGTTCCACGTCCGAGTCAAGAGATCTTGCAGTTAGTTTTTTTGCTGCGATGTTTACGCTTATTATTAGTATTGCAAAAAAGAGGGCCTGTGCGATGAATCTCCAATTATTATTTATTACTTTTTCTAGAGAAATAATTATTGTTAAAGTGACTATTGCGATACCTATGTGCGTAAATTCGGATTGTTTCATCTAAATTGTAATGGGGGAGGCATATAAATATTCTTTCATGCCCTTAACGATGTATGTATTGAAAAAACATAAAGTATAAATACTCGCTAGAGTAATATTTTTCATGTTAAAGATAAAAAAGATAAGTGAGACAGTTGGAAAGACGGTTTATACTTCCGAAGGAGATTATTTTGGGCAGATAGAAGAGGTTTTGCTTGTCGATAATAAAGTTGATGGATGGAGAATAAGAGTCGGCTCGGGATTTATGAGCATGCTTGGAGGCGCTCGCGGAGTTATAATTCCACAGCAGTTTGTTAAGGCGATAGGAGACGTTTTTATAGTTAATAGGGCGTCGTTGCCAGTAAGGAATGAGCCTGAAGCAGAGTTTGCCCCGATAAACATGGAACAGGCTTAGTTTTATGAGCAAAGTTTAAATAGATAATTATACAGAATAAATAATGGTGCTAACGATTTTGCAAAGTGAGTTTGTTGTTTATGGCATATTGCCTTTCTTGCTTGTGTTCACTTTGGTCTTTGCAGTTTTGCAGAAGACTAAAATATTAGGGGACGGGAAGAAGCAGATTGATGCGATTGTTTCTTTAGTTATCGGGCTGATTGTCATATCTTTTGCTTATGCGACGGATTTTATTGTTAATCTTGTTCCTTTTCTTGCTGTTGCACTTGTGGTGATATTAGTTTTTATGATTCTTTATGGAATGGTTTTTGCACAGGGCGAGTTTAGAATGAGTTTTGGCTTACAGATTGCGTTTGGGATTCTTGCAGGAATTGCTTTGATAATTGCGGTTTTGGTTTTCAGCGGAACTTGGGATAATGTGCTAGATTGGTTTAGTGGAGGAGACAGCTCTACGATATGGAGCACGGTTGCAATTGTTGCAGTAATAATTGCTGTTGTTTGGATTGTTTTAGGAACTAAGAGTTCTGATTCTTCGTCTAAGCCTGTGAAGTCGGGATAATAATACGATCTGACGAAACATATATAAATTAGATTTTTATAATTAAGGTATGGCAATTGATATAAGAGAGGTATTTTTTAGGCTAGAGGCATTTGGCTTGTACGACTTTTTGCTTCCTTTTCTTTTGATGTTCGCGGTTGTTTTTGGGATACTTTCTTTTATAGGAGTATTCAAGGAGCAGAAGGGGCTTAACGCAGTTATTGCGATTGTTCTCGGTTTGCTTGCAGTAAGATATTCTTTTTTTACTGATTTCTTGAATGAGATTTCTCCTAGACTTGGAGTTGGACTAGTTATACTGCTTGCGTTGATGATACTGATTGGGTTGTTTGTGCCGTCTGAGCATATGGCGATTATAGGATGGGTTATGGTTGGAATTGCATTGATTATCGCGCTTGTTATTTTTGGGCAGGTTTATGATCTGTTTGGGCCAGGAGGATTGGGAGCGAGCAGTGATCTTATTGCAGGGTTAATTTTAGTTGGATTATTGATAGGAATTATTGTTGCGGTCGTTAGCTCTGGGGGAAAAGATAATCAGACGAATCCTGTTGCCGCGGCTGCCAAGGCTTTGGGCTTGAGGTATTAAAATGCCTGTAGATGTTTCGGGGTTTAGTTATTTCTTGCCGTTGATGGCTTTTTTTATAGTTTTTATTATACTTTATGCACTCCTTGTAAAGACGAAAATTTTAGGGGATAATTCTTTTACTCATCTTTTTGTTTCTTTTATCTTAGCTATTGTTTTTGTGACTGCGATTGGAGTTAGGCAGTATGTTTTGACTGTGATTCCTTGGTTTGCCGTTCTTATTGTTTGCCTGTTTTTGATATTTATGATTATAGGATTTGTAGGCAAGCCTATTGAGGGGATGAATAAGACTGTTGGAGTTGTGTTTGTTGTTTTGCTTGTGATTGTTTTCTTAGTTTCGGCTATTCAGGTTTTTGGAAATACCCTCGGGCCTTACTTGCCAGGAGGAGGGACTAGTTTTGCTGATTGGGTTTATTCGGGGCAGGTTGTTGGAGCTTTGATATTACTAGTTATCGCAGGAATTGTGAGTTGGGTTTTGGTAAAGACTGCGAAGAGTTGATAGATTATAAATCTTGCCGGGATGACTGGGCGGGCTTCTTTGCGATTAGGGATTTGAAAGATTTTTGTGTCTCTACCAGCTCGTTTTTCATGTCTTCAATATTTGTTACATATGCACCTACTTTTTGGAGAATTGAAAGCTGAAGCCGGTCTATCATCTGCTCAATTCTTTTTAATCGTTCATCTAGGTATGAGACTTTTGCGTCTACGCTTGTTTTAAAGTCAAGAATTTTTTCTAAGGCTTTTCTTATTTCCGATATCTTTTCTGTGGCTACCTGCTCGGCGATTTCCGTTATTGTGTCTGCGCTTATTGAGGGTGCGGATTCGTAGTTTTGCTGATATTGTTGGGGGGCGTATTGCTGAGGGTATTCTTGTACTTCTTGAGAGTTTTCAGGAGTTGGCGCGTACTGTGGGGGTTGCGGATATTGCGGCTGATATGGCCTAGGCTGATTAGATTGCTGAGGTTGTGGAAGAGCAGAGTAAGGAGAGGGCGTTTCTGAAGCCATCAAAGAAGGCTGAAGCTCTTCTTCTCCGGGCAACTCTTGTGTTGATGATTCCAAATTTTCAGACTCGCCAACCGCTGCTTTTATTTTTGCTTGATTTAGTGAATCTGAAATTTCTTTGGCTGAAAGGCCTTTATTTTTTAGAGTTTCAATTATTTCTCTATCTTGCTTGCCTTGATCCCGCATCTGCTTTATGTCTTCTGTTGTTCCCATTTTATTTTCTGAAAAGGTCAAATTGCCTTTGGAGTATCATCAGCTCTTCTTTTCTTGCCATGTTTTGTATTTGCTCGGTTATTCTTTGTATGAATTGCTTTACTCTTAAGTTATCTTCTTTTAGCGTGATAAGGTCTTTTTTCATTGCTTGAATTTGTGAGAATATTGACTCTTTTTCCAAAACTAGATTTCTTCCTATTAAAATAATTCTATCTTTTGTTAAGTTCTGCTTCTCTTCCATATCTCTTATTTTAGTGTATATCTCCGCAGAATATTGCCCAGAATAACCCTCTTCTTCCATAGAGAATATGGGCTTTTGGGGTTTAAAATACTTACCATAGAAATGTATTTTAATTTGATTTTACTTATGGTTGAATGTCTGATGAGATCATCATGAAGAAAGATTTAGAAAATATCGCCTTACTGGCAGTGATTGTTAAAGAGTTTCCTGGCATATGGGATGCTAATTTAAGGAAGAATTATTCTTTAGGGATTATTGAGTGCTATGATTTCTTGAGAGAGAGGGTTCCTAGAGCGTATTCAAATGAGTTTCTGATTAGATGTGCTTGCGGTGAATTTGGTACAGAAACATATAAAACATAGAAGATATTAAAAATTTAAAGATGGTGTTTAAGATTGGAAGCGCGTTATACGCGACAGAAGTTGAAAGAGAGGACGGAGAGGATATTTTATATGTTAACTATCTTGGAGCGCCTTATGTTCCGAGCATTGAAGATAAAGCGGGAGTAATGAGCAGGACTGTTGACTCTTTTGTAGATAATCCAAATGTTTCTAAAGTTGTCTTTGTACAGCAAAGAAATTATGTTTATTCTTTTGCACAGATAAAAGGATTGATTGAGATTGCGCAGCTTTATAATTATCTTATTAAACAAGAAAGATTGCTGTCTGCAGAAAAACTTAGTTTAGTTGCTGGTGTTGAGAGTGCGGGAGGAGAGATAAGTTATTTGCTTGCGTTGCTTAAGCAGGATCCGATAGGGTGTTATTTGGAGTTGAGAAGAAGAGTCAGGGAGACGCGAGGCGTAATAGAGTCCGGGAAGTCAATGAATAAGATGGGTTTTCTTGCATATTTGCGATTGCTTGAAAGGTTTTTTGGATTAATGGAAAGCATGAGCATGATTAAATCTGTTCTTGGAGTTATTGAAGGTTACGCCTTCGGCGATAGAACGATTTATAAATCTATTTTTAGGCCGGATATATTGCCTAATTTTACTTTTACTAGATTAATTGCAAGGCTTCCTGACAATGCCGAGTTAGTTGATCAGTATGAAATTGACAGTGATTTGGAGAAGATTCCAGTTACGATTTTAAAAGTTAAGAATGAGTCAAAATATTTTTATCATATCATGCCTCCGGAATATACTTTAAGCGAGGAGCAGCATGTTCTTTTGAATCTTGCCAGAAATGTTTTGCTTGAGCATAGACCGAAGGCTGAAGAGTTTACTGATCCAGAAAGAACGAGAAATGTTTTTTTTAATGTTGCTAGAGATTTACTTGAGGAGCTTTCTAGAAATAGAAAAGTTGGGTTGAATTATAGAGAGCTGAATAAGATGGCAGGGATTTTGGTTAGACATACTATCGGGTTTGGATTGATTGAGGTGCTTTTAATGGACGATAAATTGCAGGATATTGTTTTGAACGCGCCGATTGCGCAGAATCCTATTTTTGTCAGGCATGCGATTTATGATAATTGCTTTACGAATGTTATTCCCAGCCACGAGGATGCTGATTCGTGGGCTGCGAAATTGAGATTGCAGAGCGGAAGGCCGCTTGACGAAGCAAATCCTGTTTTGGACACGGATTTAGTTTTTGGAAAAGTTAGAGCGAGAGTTGCGGCTGTGCAGCAGCCGTTATCTCCAAATGGATTGGCTTACGCTTTAAGAAGACATAGAGATGATCCTTGGACATTGCCTTTATTTATTCATAACAAGATGATGAATTCTTTTACTGCGGGATTGCTTAGCTTTTTGATTGACGGGGCAAGAACAATTCTAGTTGCGGGAACTAGAAGCTCTGGAAAGACTAGTTTGCTTGGTGCATTGATGCTTGAGATTATGCCGAATTACAGGATTGTTGTAGTTGAAGATACACTAGAACTTCCTATTGATTCTTTAAGAAAATTGAATTATGATATTTTAAGAATGAAAGTTAGGAGTGCTTTGATTGAGGGTAGCACAGAAGTTGAGGCGGCGGAGGGAATAAGGACTAGCTTGAGACTTGGAGATTCGGCCTTGATTCTTGGAGAGGTAAGAAGTTCTGAAGCTAAGGCTCTTTATGAGGCAATGAGAGTAGGCGCGTTGGCAAATGTTGTTGCTGGAACTATACACGGTGCTTCGCCTTATGGGGTTTTTGACAGAGTTGTTAATGATCTTGGAGTGCCAGTTACTAGTTTTAAAGCGACCGACCTTATATTAGTAGCAAATCCTGTAAGAAGCCCAGACGGGCTTCATAGTGCGAAAAGAGTTGTTGGACTGACGGAAGTTAGAAAACATTGGACGAAAGACCCTTTGGCTGAAAGGGCGTTTGTTGATTTGTTGAGATATGATGTTGAGAAAGATGAATTAATTCCTGGAGATGAATTGATTAATGGAAATTCTGAGATTATTAAAGCGGTTGCTTCTGGAGTTAAAGGATGGGCTGGAAATTGGGACGCAATTTATGATAACATTCTTCTTAGAGGAAAAATTAAGCAGGAGATTGTTGATTCTGCTGTTAGATTTAATAGAATGGACTTGATGGAGGCGAAGTGGAATAGTCTAGCAAATGAAGCGTTTCACAGAATAAGCGACGAAGTAACTAAAGAGACTGGACTGCCTAAAAGTGAGAGCGTTTTTCCGAGGTGGAAGAGATGGTGGCTTGAGATGATTAGAGAAGTTTAGGATATAAATTTATTTAAATCATTGCCATTTATTGAGGTTATGAGTTTGTTAGAAGATTTTCGTGAGTTTTTAATATCTTACCAAGATGATGTTGGAAATTACGGATCTCGTCGCATTCAAAAAGATTTAGTAAGAATGGATAATTTACTAAATGAGAGAAATTATCTTGAGCTAACTTTATCTAAGAAGGAGCAATATTGGATGTTAAGAACATCCCTTTCAGAGAGGATTGCCGAGAATTTAATTAAACAATTTCAAAAATCAAAGCGTAAAGCTGCCAAGCTTACAACAGAAGGTTATTACCATCTTTTGGATTTATTTTATGAGATTGAAGACGAGGTTAGAGATAGACAAGTAGGCAAAGAGTTTGCTAAAGAAAGTTCATGTTGGTGCGCAGAAAAACGCCCTCGGATTATCCTGCAAGACCACCCAGCGCTACATTTGCCAAGAATGAGAGTGATATTATTGAGACTAAAGAGGTTATTAAGTACAATATCATTCCCGCGCGGAGATTTTTATACAAGTCGTTTTTTTCTTTTAATGGATCTTTCCCTGAATCTACGGTAACTAATGCGGAGGTGAGGATGAAAATTATTTCTATTAGATAGATGCCTATTACTAGCTGTATGAAAAATGGAGGAATCATTTTTGTAACATCAAAAATGTCTACTATGTTTGTTATTGAGCCTAATCCTCCTATCTCTTGACTGCCAGTGCCTTGTACGACTAAAACTTGAAGCCTTGATAAAATTGAAGTAATCATGGCCGTCAATCCGACAACAATTCCAGCAAGAAGAGGGGCAAGGAAGGTCATGTTTGATTTCATGTCAGAAACTATTTCTGCTAATAAATCTCTTAGTCGTTGATTGATTTTTTCTATGTTTTTTACATATTCTGAAATTGACATTAATGATCTTGCGGCGACTTGGAGGCCTTTCTTTACTGATTCTACTAGGATTTTCATGCTTGTNGCGATTAGTGAAGATGGGAAATATATTATCGCCCCTCTTCTTTTGTCAAATATCGCTTTTTCAACAGACATTCCCTGCTGNTGAACATTTTGATTTATTAAATAGAAAAATTGCTGGGTTTGCTGGCCTTGAGTTGCTTCTGCAACTTTGCCGATTGCTATTTCGGCAGGGATGCCGTCGCCTAATCTATTTCCGAGTATGAATAATGAATTTGTGAATTCNTCTTCTAAGAATTTAGTGTCTTTTCTTGCTTTAATTAAATCCTTGGTTTTCTTTTTGTAGGCNATTGAGAAGAATAGAGCAATTGATAGAGGTATTAGAAGGCTTAGGAGAATTCCTCCTGTTCCGAATGGGCCGACTTTTGATGAGNNNNTTTTTGTGCAAGGCAGGGTGTCTGAAGGATCTGTGCATTTGAAGTCAAAGATTATTTCTTTTTCAAAGAATGGAAGGCCTAACTCTCCGAATGTGTAATCG
>C687J35174_10005585_pt1 | contig 16531 bp, 16 predicted proteins | sample RifCSPhighO2_01_FD_35174 | JGI IMG/M metagenome (IMG submission 35174) | reverse complement strand
TCAAGTTCTTTAAGTTTTTCTTCGTGGAGATCAAGAATCATTCTTAGTCTATCTTACAGGTATTTATAAACAATTATCAAATCGGAGACGTTTGAAGGAAGCCTTCCGGTTTCTATTCCGTCTCCAACTTTTTCAAAAAACTTCAAACTATTATTAGATTTTAAAAATTCCGAAGGCTCTAGGTTCATCTCCTTTGCTTTATTAATAGTATGTATATCACCAATTGCTCCTGCAAAGGGGGAGTTATCCCATCCGTCCGAGTCAAAAGAAGAAATTATTGTTCTCTCATCAATAAAAGATAAAGCACCCAAAACAACTTCCTGATTTCTTCCTCCCTGCCCAGTTCCAGTTACTTTAACAGTTGTTTCTCCTCCGACAAGAAGAATTGAATTTGGTGAAGCCCTTTTTACAAGGTCCAACCCTGCAAATCTTGCCCCACTCTCAAATTTATCGCTGTAAATCTCTGTTTTATATCCCAACTCCAAAGCTTTTATTTTCATTGCCTCAAGAGCTGTTTGATTGCTCAAAATTAACATATTTGAAACTTTTTCAAAATACTTATCTTCTTTTGGGGTTTGCGTAAAATCACCTCTTGTAATATCTTTCAAGCGGTATTTATCAACAATATTAAGTGCATCTGCTACAGTCGTTTTATCTTTTACAGTAGGGCCTGAGGATATAATGGAAAGATCATTTCCGGGAACATCAGATGCTATAACGCTTACAACTGTTGCTGGAAATAAATGTTTTGAAAGGCCACCGCCTTTAACTTTTGATAAATGTTTTCTAACAGTATTCATCTCGGAAATATTTGCACCGGATTTAAGAAGAGCTCTGTCAGTTTCAATAAGTTTTTCAAGGCTTGCTCTGTATGGAGTTTCAAATAGAGCAGAACCTCCTCCTGTGATCACCACTACCACAAGGTCCTTTTCTGTTAAATTATTAATTCTTTGAAGAACATTATTCACAAAATCAAGATTCACTTGAGAGGGCAGGGGATGCGTCCCTTTTATAAATTTTATTTTTTTAAAAGTTTGCGGATTTGTACCCGCCTGCAACGCCTGCGTAACATTGGCGGGCAGGTCAATAACATAACCCTCTGTTAATTTTTCTCCCAGTTTTTCTTCGATAAATTTTGAATTTTTTGCAGAGCCTTTACCAAACCCAAGTAAAAAAACTCTATCAAACTTTGAAAGATCAAAAGCGTTATTCATGATTGTCAAAACATTGCCTTCAATTTTTATACTATTATTAATAACGTTTTCGGATTGGATTGAAGATAGTGCTTCTTCGACTAAATTTAAAACAATTTTTCTCTGGGGAGTTTTGGCGAGCTTATCAAAATTCTTAATAAACATCAGTAGTATAAGTTTACATTCATCTCAAGCTATTGACAACATCTTATAGTTGTGGTATAGATCAAGCCTATGCCAAAAACGGAAATAAAAGACGAGCACATTATTTTACCCACTGCCGAACAGTTGGTGACGTCTGAGGATGCTATTCTAAATCCTAGGCGAATTGAAGTTCCCATCCCTCCGTCTGACCTTCTTGAAACACAAGCGCTTCTTTTAGAAAAAGGCGTTACCATATTNGAAGCTCACTTTCTTCCACTTATCTCAATTGATGATGTGCGTATAGTCAAGCTAACTTCCTTTTTCTACAGAAGCATTGAAGAAGGCAGGATTTCAGAATCTGCGCTAAGACTTCCTGGAATGTGGGTTTTAGTGGATGGTAGTCAAAAACCAAATTATAATAGAGGATTACAGATGTATGCAAACGATCCACATGCTCCTACTCTTGCCGACCTTAGAGAAGAGGGTAAAATTGCAATTCTGGATCACACCAAGCATGTACCTAAAACTTCCAGATTTGGAGTTTCATTTGATGAGATTGATTCTCATGTTGCATCAGAGGAAGCTAAAAGACTTTTTGAGACCGACAGGAAAGTGAGAGTTCTTACAAAAGCTGAGCAGGCTTTTATAGGCAGTATTTATCATCCGGAATGGGGAGAAACAAATACTTGGGAATGGTTATATGACAAGTTCGAGGGCGCCCGCCGTTTGTTCGGTGGTAGTTCTAGCAGCGGTGGTCTTGCCAGTGTTCTTGAGGCTCGGACTGACGTTTCCGATAGCCACATTGGTTTTAGTCTTCTGGTTGAATTTCCTCAAAAATAATTCTTGAACCCCTGAAAATTAATTCTTGGAGCAATGTTCTTGGAGTTTTGATTCTTGCATTCTTGGTAAAACTTTCTTAGAGTAGGCAGTGAATCACGGTGCTGAATCGGTATCGCCTGCTTCTAGAATTTTCAGGCAGTCTCACAACAGGGGCATAACCCCGAAAAGAGATACCAGTACACTTTCTTTTTTTGAGAAGTCTTATTTATTCTGAAAGGTTTTACCCTCTTGCCGATGTTCTTCTGGTTTCCTATACTAATTGTATGATTCGGGTTGCGATAAACGGATACGGAAGAATTGGGAGGGTAGCGCATAGGGTAATTTTGGAAAAACATTCTTCAGAAATTGATGTTGTCGCAATAAACGCAGGTTCCTCAACGGATATAAAAGGATGGATGTACCTTTTAAAGTATGACACTGCGTATCATACTTTAAATTCAAAATTCAGAATTCAAAATTCAGAATTGAACGCTCAAGAAAAGACAGGAATATTAAAAGACTGTATTGGCTATCTTTTTATTAACGATAAAAAAATTCCTGTTTTTTCTCAAAAGGATCCTGCTCTTTTACCCTGGAGAGATTTAAATGTTGATGTTGTAATTGAATCAACAGGTCATTTTACCAAAGAGGAAAAACTTAAAGCTCATCTTGATGCGGGGGCAAAATCCGTTGTTTTATCTGCTCCAGTTAAACATGCCCGCAATGCTTCGCAAAGCGATGCAGGCGGGGAAGGACAAGTTCCAACCTATGTTTTGTCGGTTAACGCAAAAGATTACAAAGGAGAAAAATTAATCAATAACGCGTCCTGCACAACAAACTGCATAACACCGGTTGCCAAAGTAGTAGTTGATAATTTTGGAGTTGAGAAGGCAATGATGACAACAATACACGGATATACATCGGATCAAAGACTTCAGGATGGAGGACATAAAGACATAAGACGTGCAAGAGCTGCCGCAGAAAATATTATTCCAACATCAACAGGCGCAACAATTGCTGCGGCACAGGCTTTGCCGGAATTAGCCGGCATTTTTAATGGTCTTGCAATAAGGGTGCCTGTTGCAGTCGGGTCGCTTTCGGATTTTACATTTCTTTTGAAGAGAAATACGACAAAAGATGAGGTAAATGAGGTATTCAAAAGAGAAGCACTAAAAACAGAATATCAGGGAATTCTTGAAGTTACGCAGGACCCGATTGTATCAAGCGATATTGTTGGAAATCCACATTCTGCAATCATCGACCTTTCGCTCACCCAGGTCGTTTTAGGAAATATGTTAAAAGTTATAGCTTGGTATGACAATGAATATGGATATTGTAATCGATTAGTTGAAGAAGTTATAATGGTGGGAAAATCGCAAATCCAAAGCACCAAATCCCAAATAAATCCAAATATTTAATTTTCAAATTTTTGAATTTTAGATTTATAATTTAGAGATTATTTAGAATTTGTTATTTTGATTTTGGAATTTATGAAATCTGTAAATTTACAAAGTATTAGAAATATCACAATCTCAGGAAGAATTGGCTCTGGTGCCACGACTCTTGCTCAAAAACTTTCCAAAGAATTGGGGTGGGAAATGCTTGAGGGTGGAGCGATTATGCGCCGAATCAATCAGAAAGTTGGAGCAAATATAATAGAAACTAATAAAAGACCCGATCATTTTGATTTGGAATACGAAGAGATGGTTAAAAAAATTCTAAGAGAAGAGAACAATCGAATAATTCAAAGCCACCTTGCAGGTTTTGATGCACAAAGGATAGAGGGAGTATTTAAAGTTTTAGTAGTTTGCGAAGACGAAGAGGGGAATGATAAAAAAGACATAAGGATCGATAGACTTGTTAATAGAGATAAAATTTCGGTTGAAGATGCAAAGCACGAGGTAATAGAGCGGGAAAAAAGAAATTTAGAAAAGTGGAGAAGACTCTATGCGGATAATGATGCGACTTGGGTTTATTGGGATAAAAAATATTACGACTTAGTTATTAATACCTATTCCCATAATCAAGAAGAAACTCTAAAAATCGCCCTAAAAGCGATTGGGTTTTCTTAGTCTTTTCTTCTTCTCAAATAATACCCTATTATTTCGTCTCGAAGTTCAGAACTCCTTGCCGCTATAAAAAGATCAACTGTTCCGTGAGTGTATCGATCAGGATTTATAATAAAATCAGGATCAAATCTGTATTCTTCAATTTCTCCACTTTCCAGATTTACGCTTGAAGCTACACATCCTGCTGCAAGAGCAAGAGGAAGCCCCGGTAAAATTTCTGAATGGGGTTCATCAAACATAACATAAGCATCTACTGCTCCTGTTGCCAAGAATGCATAGATAAAAGAACCTCCGTTCCCATATAGTCTTCCTTTCTTTGGCATATCTTCCACAAGACTCCTGAAATTATCAAGAAACTTTAGATTATATTCATTACTTCCCAAATATGTTGCTATAGTTAATCCATCGTGTTTAATCGAAGTTATCGCTGGAGGTGTTTCAATTTTTTGATGATGCATATCTATTGAAGAAAGATCTACGATACGGTTTTCTTTTCTAATTGACACATAGGATTTTTGTCCTCTTATGTCAACAACAACGGATCCGATTGGCGAACCGTCTGGATTATATGCTCCCAAAACAGAGTAAACCGGAGTATCGAGTCCTCTTTCATACTCACTTGTATTATCGAAAGCATCTATCGCGAAAGCCACTTGGGGATTGCCATCAGAATAGTCATGATAATTGTGTTCTCCGAAAACAAATGCGGGGAGATGTGCATCTCTTATGAGATTTGCTAATATAGGTTCTCCCATTGCGTCAACTTGAAGCTGTTCTTCATCAGGTCTTCCCGGGACTGAGCCCAAAGAGAAACGCCCTTGACCTTCTTCAACCATGGGATGTAATATTGCATTGCTTCTCCATGCGTAATTAGAAAATATTTCACGGGTACTCTTTCTTACCTCTTGCGGCGATAACCGTTCCTCGTGGGAAGAGGGNTCTCCATTTGTCCTACCTAATTCACTGCCATTTACCATATACAAAAACTGGGAACTTGTCCCAGAGTTCTAGGCTTATATCATACCTATTGATATTTGTCAAGTTAAATGATAAAGTAAAGGCGCTTGTGGAAGGCTCATGAAAAATAAATATTTGGATTTTTTTAAAACTGTAGGAAAATCAAAAAGGTTGCCCCGAACCGGCTGGGTTAGAGAAAAAATAAAAAACCCGGAGAGCGCTGCAGAGCATTCATTCAGAGTTGGAGTCCTCGCAATGATTCTTGCCGATAAACTCAACGTAAATAAAGATAAAATCATGAAAATGGCCCTAATACATGATTTAGGAGAGGCAATAACAGGGGATATAGTTTGGATTAGGTGGGGAGTTTTAGATTTAAAGGCAAGAGAGAAAAAGGAAACTGAGGAAATAAAAGGTGTAGTTTCTCTATTTAGCGATATCGAAGGAGGCAGGGAATATATCAAAATTTTTGAGGAAATGACATTAAGATCTACCAAAGAAGCTAAGATCTTCTGGCAGATTGATAAACTTGAGATGGCTCTTCAGGCGTTGGAATATGAGCAGGAACAGGGGAAAAATCTTGATGAGTTTTTTACGACTGCAGATTTATACATTAAACATCCTATCCTAAGGGAAATGTTCGAAGAGATTATCAATCAAAGAGAAAATAAAAAAGGAATAATTTTAAATTATGAAAGTAGCTGATGCGATGTCGCGCCATGTCGACTATGTCTCATCCGACACTAAAGTAAAAGACGTGTCTCTTCTTATTTTCGGCCGTGGCATAAACGGAGTTCCGGTCTGCAATAATAAAAAAGTAATCGGCTTTATTACAGAAAGAGATATCCTGAGCCAATTTTATCCCTCCCTTGATGAATATGCGCAAGACCCCTTTAGAGAAGGCGATTTTGAAGGGATGGAGAAAAAAGTTCACGACATCTTTGAAATGACCGTAGATAAAATAATGAGCACAAATGTTACAAGAGTAACTCCGGATACGCCGCTTTTGCGAGCACAGTCTCTAATGTTTATAGAAAAAGTTGGGAGACTTCCTGTTGTTGATAAAAACAAAAATCTTATTGGGATAATTGCAAAAGGAGATATCTTCAGAGTTCTTGTCGGAGACAGGCTTTTATTTACGGAAAACGAAGAATATAACGACTGGCTTTCAAAAACATATTATGCAGCAGTTGATGTAGAAGACAGGCTGTCACATGAAATTCCGGATCTTCTTAAAGTATTTAGCCAACACAAAGTAAAAACAATACTGGATATAGGATGCGGAACAGGGGATCATGCAATAGATTTAGCCCGAAGAGGTTTTAATGTTGTTGGTATAGACCGAAGTCAGGGTATGATTAGAGAAGCAAATAAAAGAAAACAAGCTCTAGGAAAAGAAGCATTGGGGAGACTCAGATTTTATCGGGGAAGTTTTGATGATTTAAAATCAAAATTAACACAGCCTTTTGATGCAGTACTTATTTTAGGAAATACTTTATCTCATAATCCCCATACTTGCCAAGATGTTATAGAACAAGCAACAAAACATTTTCCAAAAGATGGAGTATTGATTCTTCAGATAACAAACTTTGATAAAGCAATTAAAGTAAAGAATAGGCTTTTAAGTTTTAATTTTGCTCAACTTTCGGGAGAACCAAACAAAGAGTATGCATTTTTAGAGTTTTATGATCCGCCCATGGAAAGACAGAAAACAATACTTAAAACTTTCGCAATTCTTGTATCAGACAAAGGTAAGAGATGGAAATCATCTGGTGTAAGAAATAGTCTAATGGCATATAATAATAAAGAGAGCATTGGGAAAGTTTTAAGAAGAAACGGTTTTACAAAAGCGTCTTTCTATGGCGGAACATTTGACGGAAAAAAGTGGGACTATCTTTTCAGGAAACCATTTAAAGTCTTGGAGAGCGACTGGTTAAATGTTGTTGCTGTAAAATGAAAAAATTTACTATATTAATAGTATCTTTTATTTTTTTCTTCTCTGTCGTAGCTTCTTTTGCACAGGAAACTCCAAAGGAGGATACAACGTCTACCCCTTCTTCTGTTAAGACTATTGATTACACCCTTCCATACCCGGGACTTTTGCCAGATAACCCCCTTTATGTTTTAAAAGCGATCAGGGACAGAATTGTAGAAATTTTAATATCGGACCCAATTAAAAAAGCAAATTTTTATTTGCTTACGGCAGATAAGCGTTTAAATGAAGGCGTTTCACTTTTCAATAAGGGAGAAAAAAAATATGCACTTGCAGAAACTACTATATCAAAAGGCGAGAATTATTTTGAAAAAGGAATTTCGGAAATAGAAAAAGCAAAGAAACAGGGGATTGTTACACTAGATGTGTCTCAAAGATTTCATTTGGCATCTTTAAAACACATAGAGATTATAAAAGGTTTAATAAATAAAAGTAGGGGAGATATTGAACAAAGACTTCTGTTAGACGAAAAAAGAGCGGAAGAGTTTGAAAAAAAGTTGAAATAATTAAGCTTCTAATTGCAACCTAAATTTTCTCAAACGAACAAGTTTTAATTTAGAAATTTTAATGTATTTCAAAATTGGTCTAAGTTTTTTACTCTATTTTTTTGGTCATTTAGCAAAATGTCTAAAACCGAGGCTAAAAAAAACGGTGATTGCTTTTGATACAAAAATTTCTAGTTGACACGCCAGATATAGTGTAATACTATCCTTCTTAGCACTATAAGTAGTGTTGCGATCGTTGATAATTTATCTAATTCGGCGATCCGTTTTAAGTAGCCTTTTAGCCAAAATTTTATGAAATGTCCTTATTGCGGATCAGCGGAAACAGAGGTTGTAGAAACCAGAGACAGCGAAGATTTAGAAACTATTAGAAGAAGACGCGAATGTTTAAAGTGCGAAAAAAGGTTTACAACTTATGAAAGAGTTGAAAACATAAACTTAGTAGTTATAAAAAAAGACGGCAGAAGAGAACAGTTTGACAGAGATAAATTAAAAAGAGGAATAATAAGATCTTGTGAGAAAACAAAAGTCTCGATGGAGGATATCGAAAGAATAGTAACCGAGATTGAAAGAGAACTGCGGGGAGAGACAGGGGTAGAAGTTGAAAGTAAAAAGATAGGACAAATGGTTTCAACAAGGCTTAAAAAAATTGATAAAGTTGCATACATTAGATTCTCAAGTGTCTTCAGAAGATTTGTAGATGTTGAAGATTTTGAGAAGGAATTAAAGAGACTTATTAAATAGGGTACAGGGAATAGCGTCTAGGAAATAGTTAACTAAACGCTATACGCTAACAACTAGTTACTGATAATTATGAAACTTGATGGAGTAAGAGAAAAAGTGTTTTTAGACAGATATGCCTTAAAAGGTGTAAGGGGAGAACTTTTGGAAAGTACACCAGAGCAGATGTGGAAAAGAGTAGCAAAGGGTATTGCCGGAAGTGAGAAGAAAAACAAAAGAGCCTTATGGGAGAAAAAATTCTACAATGTAATGAAGGATTTTAAATTTGTTCCTGGTGGCAGAATCCTCTCCGGTGCCGGAACAAATTACGAGGTAACTTATTTCAATTGCTTTGTTATTCCATCCCCAAAAGACTCCCGAGAAGGAATTTTGGAATCCTTAAAACAGCTGGTTGAGATTCAGTCAAGATCAGGAGGAGTTGGCGTTAATCTTTCATCTTTAAGACCAAGAGGTGCTCGCGTTAAAAAGGTAAACGGGACATCCTCCGGTCCTGTGACATGGGCGGGACTATTTTCTTATGCGACTCATGATGTTGTTCAACAGGGGGGTACTCGACGCGGGGCAACAATGCTTATGCTTTGGGACTGGCATCCGGACGTTGAAGAATTTATAACCGTAAAACAGGATCTTTCCAAAATAAACGGCGCAAATCTTTCTGTTTGTATCTCCGATAGTTTTATGGAAGCAGTTAAAAAAGATGAAGATTGGGATCTCATTTATCCGGAATTGGACGATCCAAAATACGATGCAAAATGGAACGGAGAAATAGATGACTGGAAAAAACAGGGAAGAAAAATAAAAGTTTATAAAACCGTAAAAGCCCGATATCTTTGGAATTTAATCTGCGAAGCTGCATGGAGAAGTGCCGAGCCCGGTCTTCATTTTCTTGAAAGGTCAAATAAAAGAAGCAACACCTGGTATTTTGAAAAATTAATTGCAACAAATCCCTGCGGAGAACAGCCTTTGGGCGCTTGGGCAGTATGTAATCTCGGTGCAATGAATTTGGCGGCCTATGTTAAAAATGAAAAATTCGATTACGAGAGTTTTTCTGAAGATGTAAGAGTTGCAATAAGATTTTTAGACAATGTTATAGATAAGACATATTACTTCTTTGGGCAAAATGAGAAAGTAGCAAAAGATATCAGAAGAACCGGACTTGGAATAATGGGGCTCGGAGATGCACTTATTAAAATGAAAGTTCGATACGGAGCCGAAGAGTCTCTTCCAATTATTGGTAAAATTTTTGAGACCTTGCGAAACAGCGCGTATGAAGGATCCTGCGAAATTGCAAAAGAAAAAGGGGTATTTCCAAAGTTTAATAAAACAAAATATTTAGAGGGTTACCATATTAAAGAGTTGCCACCAGAAATTCAAAAAAAGATTGCAAAAAACGGAATAAGGAATGCGGTTCTCCTAACCATTGCTCCAACCGGAACGACTTCTCTTCTTTCGGGAGTTACGTCTGGAGTTGAACCGGTTTATGAATTCACTTTTATAAGAAAGGATAGAACAGGAGAGCACCAAATGCACCATCCGCTTTTTGAGCAGTGGAAAAAAGATAACCCTTCGGCAGGCTCAGGACAAGTCCAGGACAAGCCGGGTTATTTTGTTTGCGCAAATGATTTAACTCCTCTTGAACATGCACAAGTTCAGGCGGTTGCCCAAAAATACATAGATGCATCTATTTCAAAAACAGTAAATGCTCCAAACTCTCATACGGTTGAGGATGTAAAAACTTTATATATGGCAGCTTATGATCTAGGACTTAAAGGAGTAACTTATATGAGAGAAGGTTCAAGAGAGGGAGTTCTATCAAGGCTTGAAGATAAAAAGAAAGAGAAGGTAGAAAAAGCATCAATACAAAAACCAATCGTGCCTCGGCCTATGCAGCTTGAAGGAGTAACATATAGAGTTGATACTCCCGTAGGAAAAACTTATGTAACTATAAATCATGACGAAAATAAAGAACCCTTCGAAGTCTTTATAACAATTGGAAAGTCAGGATCTGACGTTGCTGCAATGGCAGATGCCTTGGGACGTACAATTTCTTTAAACCTCCGACTTTTGGGCGGACTTTCTCCAAGAGAAAAGATAAGACAGGTTGTTGCACAGCTTGCCGGAATTGGAGGGGCAAGAAGTGTCGGTTTTGGAAAAGATAAGGTAAGATCCTTGCCGGACGGCGTTGCAAAAATACTCGCAATGCATTTTGGCTTTGCAGTAAATGGTCAAGTAGAAGACAAAAACCTGCCTGCCGGCAAGGCAGGTATCGAAACTAACGGAAATGCCCAAGTTTTAGCAAATGGTAATGGATATTACAACGGAGAAACAGAAATTAAAATGGAAAACGAGAAAACTCCCGAAGTTATTGAAATGCAACAGCTGGCATTAGTTGGAAAGGGAAGCGGAGTAATAGCAGAAGACAGTAGCCATGAGATGGGCGGGACGAGTCTTTATGATCTTTGTCCTGAATGCGGAGGCGGAAGCCTGGCTTACGAAGAAGGCTGCAGAAAATGCTATAACTGTGGTTATTCTGAGTGCTGATTAGTAACTAGCAAACTAGCAACCGGTTCCTAGTGACTAATTTTTGACAATTAAATTTGGAGTTCCGAAGTCTTTGACTCGCCTCGCTTCACTGGCGAAGCGGGAATTAAGACACTGTGCCGCAACCGTTAGAGTCGGGTCGAAGGCTCCAAGCTCAAATTTCTCCTTCGAGCAAAGGAATAAGAAACAACTTTTAACCTTCTCGATCGAGAAGGTTTTTTATGCTTCGACAGGCTCAGCATAGCTCGAAGCATGGTTAGCGGAGTCGAACTATGCCGATCTATACAAAAACAGGAGATAAAGGACAAACAGGACTTTTTTCAGGCATTAGAGTTTCAAAAACAAGCCCTAGAATAGAGGCAATCGGTACAGTGGATGAGTTAAACAGTGTGGTAGGACTCGTGATCTCGCAAATTCCAAATCCTCGTCTGCCAAAGACTGGCACAGGCGGGCAGGCAAAATCACAAATTATAAAGGAGTTAATTGAAATTCAAAAAGACTTATTCGAAGTAGGATCTGCACTTGCAAATCCTCGCCAAAGACCATCTCTTTTAAAGAGGGTTGGGGAGTTTGAAAAAATGATCGATAAAATGACCGAAGAATTGCCTACGCTTTTTAATTTTATTCTTCCAGGCGGTGGAGAAGCAGGTTCAATGTTTCATTTAGCCCGAACAGTCTGCCGGCGAGCGGAGAGAAGAATTGCCGAGTTATCTAAAAAAGAAAAAGTTCAAAGCGACCTTAGCGTTTACATAAATAGACTTTCTGATCTTTTTTTAACAATGTCAAGATATATAAATTTTAAAGAAGGTAAAAAAGAAATAATTTGGAAAGGATAATAGATGAAATTTTTAGAAAATAAAATTGTATTATTAATTAGTCTTAGCGCTCTCTTAATGGTTGTTTTTATAGGATATAATTTTACAAACCTTTATAAACCAGCTGAAAATACCTCTTCTGTTGAACAGGCAACCCCTTCCACAAAAATAAATAAATTCCATTATAAAGGTAAAGGGGGAGTAGACGCATTAACTCTTCTTAAAGACAGGGCCGAAATTTCATTGGATAATAGCGGAATGGTTTCTGTAATAAATGAGAAAAAAGCGGATTCTTCAAAGCATGAATACTGGGCTTTTTATGTGAATGGAAAACTTGCAAATGTGGGACCAGCAGAATATAGTACCAAAGACAGCGATCTCATTGAGTGGAAAATTGAAAAATACTAATGAATAAAATAGTAAGCCCTTTACTTATTATAACTTTTGCAGTTAGCTTAAGACTTTTACCTCATTTGCCTAACATGGCTCCTATTGCAGCGATGGCTTTATTTGGAGGTGTTTATTTAAATAAGAAATATGCCATTTTAGTTCCTTTAATTGCAATGTTTATATCGGATGTTTTTATTGGTTTTCATAATACTATGCTTTTTGTTTATGGAAGCTTTTTAATTACTGGGTTTATGGGAATATGGTTAAGAAAAAGAAAAAGCGCCCAAGCAATAATTGGCGCATCTTTGTCTTCATCTCTTTTGTTTTTTGTTATTACTAATTTTGGGGTTTGGTTTATGGGAGGCATTTACCCTAAAACTTTAAATGGTTTTATCGAATCATATGTTTATGCCTTACCTTTTTTCAGAAATACAATAGTCGGCGATCTCTTTTACACAGGCCTTTTCTTCGGTAGCTATGAAGTTCTTCTTAATACTATTCTAAGACGATCATTTAAGGAAAGTAAAATTAAATCTGGGGGAAGCTGAGGAAAAAGATGAACTTCTCTTAAATTGTTAGCACTGCGGAAGCAGTAGGGTTTCCTGCGAGAGTGATTCATCCAAAAGCGCCGCTTAGTTAAGAACCTGTTAGACAAATGTAATGACACTTTTTATATTTCGTGCTATTATGAATTAGATATGGATCCGACTAAAGATCAAACAGACCAACCAACAACTGTTCCAAATAATCAGGATGTGGCTTCTTCGGTTTCTCCACCTGTTGGAGGACCTTCAAAAGAAGTAGAATCGGTTTCGCAGGATTTAATAAGTCCATTTGAGAAAGGACCGGAAGTTTCTGCCGAACTTAAGGAAATTGGAACAGAAAAAATTCCACAAGCTCCGCAGTTGGTTCAAGAAGAAACAGTTGAGACAAGAGTTTCCCAAGGATCGGTAGAACCAGTGACAACTTCTCCGTCGGTAAGTTTTAAATCACCGCTCACCCAAACGGAAATGGCCGTGGCTAAAAAAAGCCCGATCACAGATGCGATTGCCTGGCTTGCGCGCACAATACGAAGACAAATTGAAAGATCAAAATTTAAGGAACGGGAATCTTTGCCAAAACCGATATGACACTGGAGACATTTTCGCCTGCAAATATAATAAATTTTTTTGTCCTATTCTTTCTGGGCATTTTTTCTGCAGTTTTAATATTGTTTTTGGTTTTTCTTCTAGGATATGGACTGCTTCTCTGGTATCGAAACAGAAACAGGGAAAAAGAATCTTTAGACTCTACCCTTCTTGAAGTTTCAATGCCGCGGGACAACGAAATTAAAATTGATGCGGCTGAACAAATGTTTGCAAGTTTTGCATCTTTGAGAAAGAGTGGAAGGTTTTCTTTTTTAAATCCTCAGCCCCATATTTCCTTTGAGATCGTAGGGATGCCCGAGGATATCCGTTTTTACGTAAATACCCCAAATAAACTTAAAGATTTTGTAGAAAAACAAATAAACGGCGCATACCCTGAAGCAGAAATAAAAGAGGTGAGCTCGTCTAACTTTACAAGAGAAGGATATTCGGTAGGAAATGAATATAATATTTTTCCAAAAGAAGGAAAGGTCGCTTTTGCAAGCCTTAAGCTTAAATCTTCAAATTATTTGCCCATAAAAGTATTCAAGGATCTTCCAACAGACCCACTCTCTTCAGTTACATCGGTTTTGGCAAAAATGTCTCACAATGAGGGAGCCGCTATTCAAATAATGCTTAGCCCCGCAGATTCCAAATGGAAAAAACAGGGACGAACATATATTTCAAAAACAAAAAAGGCTGAGTCGAATCCGGAAACGGCAAAATACTCAGCAGATCCAAAAGAACTTGAGGGAATAGAAAATAAAATCGGCAAATCCGGCTTTAATCTTGTTATAAGAATTGTAGTTTCTTCAGTTACCACCGAATCCGCCCGAGCGCATTTAAATAATATTGTAAACAGCTTTAGTCAGTTTGACGGATTGAATTCTTTCACAAAAAATTCCCATAGATTTAAGGGGCTTTTTATGCATGATTTTATTTATAGATACACGCCAATAAGAGGTCAAACTTCGGTTTTAACAAGTGAAGAACTTGCAACTGTATTCCATTTTCCCAATAAAAGCGTTGAGACCCCCCATATACATTGGGTTACTGCAAAAAGAGCTCCTGCTCCTATACAAATTCCACAGTCCGGACTTTTCTTGGGAAAAAGCAAATATAGAGGAGTAGACAAGCCGATTTATATTGAAATAGAAGATCGGAGAAGACATATGTATGTTATAGGGAAAACAGGTACGGGTAAATCCGAATTTTTAAAAGCAATGATTATGCAGGATATTAAAAACGGAGAAGGTCTTGCTGTTATAGATCCTCACGGAGATTTAATAGATGACGTTTTAAAACTTATGCCCTCAAAGCGCTCAGAAGACGTTATTCTTTTTGATCCATCCGACACCCAAAGGCCAATGGGATTTAACATGCTTGATGCAAAGACAGAGGAGCAAAAGCATTATGTTGTTTCTTCAATCATAGGGCTTATGTATAAGCTTTTTGACCCGCATCAGACCGGTATTATTGGTCCCCGTTTTGAACATGCAATAAGAAACGCGATGTTAACCGTAATGTACGAGGGCGGAAGCACATTTGTTGAGGTAGTAAGAGCCTTAACCGATGCATCCTATGTTCAGGAACTTCTGCCAAAAGTTGCGGATCCAATCATAAGACGCTATTGGACAGATCAGATTGCCCAGACTTCGGATTTTCATAAATCAGAAGTTTTGGACTACATAGTTTCCAAGTTCGGCCGGTTTGTTACAAACAAAATGATCAGAAATATTATCGGACAATCAAATAGCTCATTTGATTTTAGACAAGTAATGGATGAAGGTAAAGTTCTTCTTATAAATCTTTCTAAAGGAAAAATCGGTGAGGAAAATTCCAACTTTTTGGGACTTATTCTTGTTCCAAAAATTTTAGTTGCCGCGATGTCAAGACAGGATATGCCGCTTGATCAAAGACGGGACTTCTTCTTGTATGTTGATGAGTTTCAAAATTTTGCAACTCCTGATTTTGCCCAGATACTTTCAGAGGCTAGAAAATATCGCCTCAACTTAATAGTTGCAAATCAGTTTATCGGGCAAATGGAAGAGGATGTTAAAAACGCAATCTTTGGAAACGTAGGGTCTGTCCTTTCCTTCAGAGTAGGGGTAACGGATGCAAATTATCTTCAGCACGAGTATCAACCTACCTTTTCGGAAGCAGATTTAATAAATGTAGAAAGATTTAATACTTATGTTAAGACTATTGTGAGGGGCGAACCGGTTACGCCTTTTTCNATGGATTTAACGCGCGATATGAGTGAGGAGAAAAAACTTATGAATCCAAGAGTCTCAGAACTTATCCGCGAACTTTCAAGACTTAAGTTCGGGCGGGATAATGTAGTTGTTGAAGCGGAAATCTCCAAACGAGCAAAACTTTAACTTCCTTGCTCTCCTAAGCCCCCTTTGATAAAATGGTCATACTTGTTAAATCAAAGAGGGGCCCGTAGCTCAGCGGCAGAGCGGTTGTCTTATAAACAACAGGTGCTTGGTTCGACCCCAAGCGGGCCCACAAGAAAAAAGATTGTATGAAAAAGAAGTCTGTTTTGGCGGTTGGGGCGCATCCCGATGATATAGATTTTGGTGCATCGGGTACTATTGCAAAATTCGCAGAAGAAGGCGCAGATACCTATTACCTTATTTGTACAGACGGCAGTAGAGGCTCCTCGGATCCTAAGATGACTCATAAGAGACTTGCCGAAATCAGAAAAAAAGAGCAGGAGAATGCGGGTAAAGTTCTCGGAATTAAAAAAGTTTTCTTTTTAAATCACACGGATACCCAGCTTGTATCAGACCTTACGCTAAAAGAAGATATAGTCAGAATTATCCGGACGGTTAAGCCCAATATCGTCATTACAATGGATCCGACATTTTTTTATTCCACAGAGTTTGGTTTTGTAAATCACACAGATCACAGAGCTGCCGCACTTGCGACAATGGATGCATGTTTTCCGCTGTCTCGTGANAGATTAACNTTTCTAAATCATGAAAAAGAAGGATTAAAGCCGCATAGGGTAGAGGAATTATGGCTGGTGAGTTTTGGGAGAGTAGAGCATCTGGTGGATATCTCAAAAACCTTTAAGAAAAAAATCAAGGCACTTGAGCTTCATAAAAGTCAATTTGAGGATTTCAAAAAAATAGAGAAGATGATGACAGGCAGAGCTAAGATGCTTGGCAAAACAAAGAAATATAAATTTGCGGAAAGCTTTGTGCGGATAAAACTTCCTTAAAGATCAGAAAGGG